>CENJ01018817.1_pt1 | contig 121007 bp, 104 predicted proteins | sample 356161 | NCBI WGS metagenome assembly CENJ01 (sample SAMEA2619531, study PRJEB7988) | marine metagenome | biome: marine biome (ENVO:00000447); feature: surface water layer (ENVO:00002042); material: "saline water (ENVO:00002010), including plankton (ENVO:xxxxxxxx)" | depth 5 m
CAAAATAGTCTTTGAAAGAATAAAGTATTCATTGAAGTAAAATTCAAAATTGTTTCCACTTTTCAGTACTGAAATTTTATTTATACGATCTGCTCTTTTCAGTTTTTTTGTTTTAACCCATCCATTGTTCTTTTCATCAGTGAGGAATTTAATCTCATCATTGTATGACTTAAATATTCTATATTCTCTTTTACCATTGATTTCAAAAACAAGCATATTTTTTTCATTAGCACATAACACAATTCCAGATGATGAATTTTTGGACGGTCCAATGCGAATACTGGTTTCTAAACTATAATTTTTTACAGCTCCAATATTTAATTTAATAAATTGACTTTTGTTGATGTTTCTACTAACAAGGTAGTCTCCGTTGTCAACAAGTAAATATGTATCATAGTCAGTTGTTGTTGGAAAGTAATTATTTTCAGATTCGAAGTCTTCATTAAGAACTTCAATCGTAAATTCACTCTTTTGAATTTTCTGACTGTAGGAGTAAAAAGAAATTATTGTAAAATAGAATATTAAAGAGATTTTAATGATTTTCATAATAAATTTTATTTAGACAAATTTACAAATATTGAACAATGAATTAATCAAAATAAAATAACTTTGCACTTGATATGAAAAAAATATTATTCCTTTTATCAGCTATTCTTTTATTTTCTTGCGAAACAGAATTTGAAATTAATGCTGACTGGCAGGAGTTAATGGTAGTTCATGGAATTTTAGATCAAAGTCAAGGTGAACAGTTTGTTAGAATAAATAAAGCTTTCTTAGGTGAACAGGATGCTTTAATTATGGCCTCAATCTCTGATTCTTCAAATTACAATCCTTCAGATTTATTAGTAAGGTTAATAAAAATGCGAAAGATGACCTCATCTTCCATTAATTATGAGCTCCTTGATTCTATAGACTTGGTTGATACAATTATGCCAAAAAACAATGGTGAATTTTACACTGATGATAACATTATTTATAAAACTTCTGACACAAATTTCTTAAGAGCAGATAAAGAATATTTATTAAAGATTATTAACACTAGCTCTGGCAACATTGTTACATCAAGAACAAAGCTAATAGATAATATTAATGTTACCACATCATTTCCTTCATTCTACAGACTTGGTTTCTATAACGGGGGAGAATTCACTTCGACTTCTATCAATTGGTCTCACGCTAGTAATGCTCAAATATATCAGCTACAAATGTTAGTAAGATACAGAAATGATTCAGCAGGATCAATAGCAAATATTCAAGAGTTCGAGTGGATACTGCCAATTCTACCCTTTGAAGGTAATCAAGAGATATCTCAAGTTATTGGTGGACAACAATTTTTTTCCAAGCTTGAATTAGAGATTAATAAAAATATAAATAACGGTGAAAATCCTGACTACGAAAGAAAGGTCATAGGTGTTGATATCCAAATATCTGCCGCAACTCAAGATTTATACACTTACATGCAGATTAATGAGCCAATTAGTGGTATATCTCAACAAAGACCCACTTTTACCAACATAGATAATGGCATTGGAATCTTTACTTCAAGATATAACCATTATATTGACAATTTACAACTTAGTGAAGCAACTCATCAGGGTCTTTCAGTTGAACTATCAGATCTAAATTTTATTCCTTAACTGACTTATTGGCATAATAATATCTCCTTTAACAAAGGTAAAACTGCATTTTTGACATATTTTAATTCTTTTAAGGTTATGGCATAAATTTTGCATTTGTGTACTATTGAACTTTAAAAATTAATAAAATGAGTAAAATAATTGGAATTGATTTAGGTACTACAAATTCATGTGTATCTGTTATGGAGGGAAGTGAGCCAGTAGTTATACCAAACTCTGAAGGAGCAAGAACTACTCCTTCAATTGTTGCCTTTATTGATGGGGGTGATAGAAAAATAGGAGATAGCGCTAAAAGACAAGCAATCACAAATCCCCAAAAAACTATTTCTTCAATAAAAAGATTTATGGGTGAAAGTTTTTCATCAATGGCAAAAGAAATTAAAAATGTATCCTATAAAGTAGTCAAAGGAGATAATAACACACCAAGAGTTGATATTGACGGTAAAAAATACACACCTCAGGAGATATCTGCTATGGTTCTTCAAAAAATGAAAAAAACAGCTGAGGATTATTTGGGCACATCAGTGAGCGAGGCTGTAATAACAGTTCCTGCCTACTTTAATGATGCGCAAAGACAAGCTACTAAAGAGGCTGGAGAAATAGCTGGCTTGACAGTAAAGAGAATCATTAATGAGCCAACTGCTGCTGCCTTGGCTTATGGTTTAGATAAATCAGATAAAGATAGAACGATTGCGGTTTTTGATTTAGGAGGAGGTACTTTTGATATTTCCATATTAGAGCTAGGAGATGGTGTTTTTGAGGTAAAGTCAACAAATGGAGATACTCACCTAGGAGGTGATGATTTTGATCAAGTTATTATTGACTGGTTGGCTGAAGAATTCAAAAAAGATGAAAATATGGACTTGAGAGATGATCCAATGGCTTTACAAAGACTAAAAGAAGCAGCTGAGAAAGCAAAAGTAGAATTGTCATCTTCATCTCAGACGGAAATTAACCTTCCATATGTTACTGCTACTGCTTCAGGACCGAAGCATCTTGTTAGGACACTCACCAGAGCTCAGTTTGAACAATTAGCAGATGAACTCATACAAAATACTATTAAACCATGTAAAGCTGCAATGAAAGACGCGGGATTAAGTCCATCTGATATTGATGAGGTAATTTTAGTTGGAGGATCAACTAGAATACCTGCTATACAATCAGTTGTAGAAAAGTATTTTGAAAAAGCTCCTTCTAAGGGTGTAAATCCTGACGAAGTGGTTGCTGTTGGTGCAGCAATTCAAGGAGGTGTATTAACTGGTGATGTAAAGGATGTTTTATTGCTTGATGTTACACCACTTTCCTTAGGTATTGAAACAATGGGAGGAGTGATGACAAAGTTAATTGAGTCAAACACTACTATTCCATCTAAAAAGTCAGAAGTTTTTTCTACTGCAGCAGATAATCAGCCCGCTGTTGATATTCATGTATTACAAGGAGAAAGGCCAATGGCAACCGATAACAAAACTATTGGAAGGTTTCAATTAGCTGATATACCACCTGCACCAAGAGGAGTACCACAAATTGAGGTTACTTTTGATATTGATGCTAATGGAATACTAAATGTTTCTGCTAAAGACAAGGCTACTGGTAAAGAACAGAAAATTAGAATTGAGGCCTCTTCAGGACTATCTGATGAAGAAATTCAAAAGATGAAGAAGGAAGCTGAAGCAAATGCAGATGCAGATAATAAAGCTAAAGAAACTGCAGATAAAATAAACTCTGCAGATGCCATGATTTTTCAAACTGAAAAACAGCTAAAAGATTATGGAGACAAGCTCTCTGATGATAAGAAGAAACCTGTCGAGGATTCTTTGAAAGAGCTTAAAAAAGCACATGAGAGCAAAGATTTAGCTTTGATTGACTCTGCGATGGAGAAGATTAATGAAGCTTGGAAAAATGCATCTGAACAAATGTACAAGGCGACTCAAGAAGCAGGAGGAAATACAGGTAATCCTAATCCGGAGGCTAATGAGAAAAAGTCTGAGTCATCAGATGATGTAACAGATGTTGATTTTGAAGAAGTAAAAGAGGATAAATAATACTAGTTTCTTTTCTTAAACATTAAAGCCCTCAAATGAGGGCTTTATTTTTAATAACTTATTAGCTCGTTAATAGCTTGATTAACTTTTTCCGCACTTGGTAATGTTCTCTTTTCTAAATTAGAGTTTAATGGAATTGCTGGTATATTTTCAGAACCAATTACTTGAACTGGTGCATCAAGATACTCAAAGCAATTTTCTTGGATAGATCCTGACAGAGCTTGGGCAAATGAATTATTTTTAGGCTCTTCAGTAACTACAATACATTTACCACATTTTTTAACTGAATTAAAAATGGAATCGTAATCAATTGGTGATAATGTTCTAATATCAATAATTTCAATATTTTTTAAATCTTTAGTATATTGATTTTCAGACCAATAAACACCCATACCATAAGTAATAATTGATATTTTATTATTCTCATTTTCTTCTGTTGCTTTTACTGTTCTAGCAATGCCAAAAGGTAAAATATAGTCTTTATCTGGTTCAATAGTTTTTGCTTTTTCAGTACCTTTTATTTTACTCCAGTATAGTCCTTTATGTTCTAAAATAACTGTAGGGTTTGGATCATAAAATGCTGATTTGATCAGACCCTTTAGATCTGCTCCATTTGATGGATATGCTATTTTTATTCCATTAATTGATGTAAGTACTGATTCTATTGAAGATGAGTGGTAAGGACCTCCACTACCATATGCTCCAATGGGAACTCTTATTACAGTGCTCACAGGCCATTTTCCGTTCGACAAGTAATTAGATCTACTAACTTCAGAGAAAAGTTGGTTTAGTGCAGGCCACATGTAGTCTGCAAATTGTATTTCTACAATTGGTTTTAAACCAACGGCAGACATACCTACAGTGCTACCAAGTATGAAAGCCTCTTGTATAGGTGTGTTAAAAACACGTTCATCACCAAATTGCTGAGCTAGAGTTGCTGCCTCTCTAAATACGCCGCCAAGTCTTTTTCCAACATCTTGTCCATATAGAAGTGCTTCAGGATGATCAAGCATAATCTCTTTTATGGCAAAAAGAGCAGCATCAACCATTAATACAGGTTCATTGTTACTTGGTTCTCTAATACCTTTTTCTTCTTTTATTTTATTTTCGGCAAAAATATTATCAAAAATACATTCGGGTTTAGGATCATCAGCTGCAATAGCTTTGGTATACTGATCATTTAAGATTTTTTTATGTTTTTCAAATATTTCATTTAAATAAGCATCAGAGACATTTATTTTAACCAGTTCTTTTCTAAGTTTAGGAAAAGGATCTCTTTTTTTTGATTCATCTATATCATCTCGGTACCATTCCATTCTAACTCCTGAAGTATGATGATTTAGTAACGGAACTTTTGCATGTAAGATTACTGGTTTACGATCCTTTCTAATTTTTTTTAGAATTTTTTCAACTGTATTGAAACATTTGATAAAATTTGTTCCGTCAATTGAATAAGACTCTAGTCCAAAACCTTTAGAATATTCATGCGCGTTATATACTCTTGTTTCATCAGAATAGGCTGAAATATCCCATTCATTGTCTTGAACTAAAAATAAAATAGGTAATTGTTTTAATGATGCCATTTGAAAGGCTTCAGCAACTTCACCTTCAGTGATTGAAGCATCACCCATTGAGCAAACAACTACAGGTTCGAAATTTTTCTTAGGTTTTTCTAATGATGTTTTTTCCTTAAACTTAATTCCCATAGCAATGCCAGTAGTAGGTATAGCTTGCATTCCAGTAGCAGATGATTGATGTATTATTTTAGGCTTATCATCATCTTTTAGTGAGGGATGAGAGTAATAAGTTTTTCCAGCTGAAAAAGGGTCATCGTATTTAGCTAGCAGTTGAAGCATTAGTTCATATGGTGTCATACCAATTGATAATAGCAAAGAGTCATCTCTATAGTAAGGAGATACCCAGTCAAATGGTTTAAGTTGCATCCCTAAAGCAATTTGTATTGCTTCATGTCCTCTAGAGGTTGCGTGTACATATTTAGAGGTGATCTCTTTATTTTTTTCATAGAGCTCAGTTAGAATTATTGACTGAGACATTAAATTAAAAGCTTGAAGTAATGTTTCCTCTTTCAATTTTATTTATTCTTAAAATTATTTATTGCATTTCTTGTGAACTCAGATAAAACTAAGATGCCACTATCTTCAGCTCTTTGTTCAAGTAATTTATTCCAATGATCAGTATCTTTCCAAAAAATTTTTTTCAATCTTTTCATAGCTTCAGGATTGTAATTAGATATTCTTTGTGTAAAGAGTTCTATTTCACTATCCATGAGTTCATTATTTTCAAATACCTCAGTATAAAGACCTTTTTTTAATGCCCAGTCAGATGAAAACCATTTTTCAGCATTAATAGTCATCGCAGAGTATGAGGAAGTTCCAATTTTTCTCTCTACGGCAGGACCAACAACAAATGGACCTATTCCTATTGCCAATTCACTTAATTTAACAGAAGAAAATTTTGTTGCAAAGCAATAGTCAGTAGCTGCTAGCATTCCAACTCCTCCTCCAACTGCTTTACCTTGTACTCTTGCTACAATAAATTTAGGGCATTGCCTACACGCATTTATCACATTAGCAAAACCCATAAAAAATCTTTTTCCATCATCTTTATTTTTTATTGATATAAGCTCATCAAATGAGGCACCAGCACAAAAAGTTCTATCTCCACCACTTTTTAAGACTATAACATTTGAGTTTTTGTCATTGCCAACTGATTTAATTGTATCTGCTAATTTTGATAACAAAGAGGAGGGGAGTGAGTTGCTTTGAGAATGAAAAAATTCAATCTCAGCTATTCCATTTTTTGAACTTAACTTAACATATTCATTCATAATTATTTGTTTTATATGATTTATGATTGATCTTTCATTTTAACCATCGTTAAAATTGTTGCTAGCATAACAGTATCATTTTCATCATCATAAACATCCACAAGAAACTTAACAATACCCTTTGCAATGTCATTTTCATCTTTTTTTTCTTGTGTTATTTTTTCTTTAGCAGTGAATCTAACACCTATTGTCATACCGGGATAAACAGGCTTTGTAAATCGACATTCATCAATACCGTAATTTAGTAGAACTGGTCCTTTAGGAGGATCAACAAATAAACCAGCTGCTTTAGACATAATAAAATATCCGTGTGCGACTCTTTCAGTGAAAATAGTACCCTCTAATGAATTTTCGTCCATATGTGCATAAAACTTATCGCCACTTAGTTCAGCAAACTCTTCAATATTGTCTAGAGTAACTAGATGTTTCTCAGTAATAACTGTATCTCCAATTTGAATCTCTTCAAAATATTTTCTAAAAACATGAGGTCCATCGATATTTTGTTTTGCACCTATTTGATATTGTTTCGTGATTGCTGTGATTGTAGAAGGGTGACCTTGAATGGCAGTTCTTTGCATGTAATGTTTAATTCCTCTAATACCTCCCATTTCTTCACCTCCTCCAGCTCTTCCTGGTCCTCCATGTGTTAGTAGTGGCATGGGCGAACCGTGCCCTGTTGATTCCTTTGCACATGATTCATTTAATACAAGAATTCTTCCGTGCATAGATGATGCACCTAGCACAAATTGTTCAGCTAGTTTCATGTTGTTCGTAACTAATGAGCAAACAAGTGAGCCTTTTCCTAATCTAGCAAGTTTAATTGCTTCATTCACGTCTTTATAAGGCATTATTGTTGCTACGGGCCCAAAAACCTCTATATCGTGGCAATCTAAATTCTTAAAAGGATAACTATTAAGAAAAAGAAATGGGGAAACAAAAGCTCCTTTTTCTTTACTTGCACCAACAACTTCAAATGATTCTTTGCTTCCAAAAACAATTTCTTGTGACTTTGCAAGTTTATTAATATTTTCAAGCACTTCTTTTTTCTGACTTTTACCTGCTAATGAACCCATTCTAACTCCTTCAACGCTTGGATCACCTATAGTTGTTTTTGATAATCTCTGACCCAGAGCAATTTGTACATCTTCAATTAATTTTTCAGGAACGATGACTCTTCTAACTGCAGTGCATTTCTGTCCTGCTTTGACGGTCATTTCTTTTTGTACTTCTTTTATAAAAATATCAAATTCCGTAGTACCAGGTACAGCATCCTCACCTAAAACACTACAATTTAACGAATCAGCTTCCATATTAAAAGGAACTGCTTTTTCAATTAGTCTTTGATGTGATTTTAACATCTTTCCTGTATCAGCACTTCCTGTGAAAGTTACAACATCCTCAGAATCAACATAATCAAGAATTCCTCTTGCACTACCACATATTAATTGAAGGCTTCCTTTTGGGAGAATGTCTGATTCAATAATTTCTCTTACCATTGATTCAGTTAGAAAAGATGTTAATGTAGCTGCTTTCACAATTGCAGGAACACCAGCCATTAAATTAACAGCAATTTTTTCAAGCATACCCCAAACTGGAAAATTAAATGCATTTATATGTATTGCAACACCTTGCTTTGGTACTAGTATATGATGACCGATAAATGTGCCGTTTTTAGATAGGGGAGCAGCGCTACCCTCAACATGAAAATATTGATCAGGAAACTGTCTCCTTAATGATGCATTAGCAAATAAATTACCAATTCCTCCTTCTATATCTATCCAACTATCAATTTTAGTAGCTCCTGTCTGATAACTAACTGGATAAAACTTTGATTTTACTGAGTGAAGATGAAGTGCGAGCTGTTTTAGCATTAAGCCTCTTTGTTGAAATGTTAATTCTCTGAGAGCTGGACCTCCCACATTTCTAGCATATTCCATCATCGATGAAAAGTCAAGTCCAGAGGATACTGTTCCAATCTCAGCTCCAGTTATTGCATTGTTAAGAACTGTTTCGTTACCATTTCCTGATACCCAATTTCCCAATGCATAGTTTTCATATTTTCTCATTGTGATTTTTTCCAAGTTTCAAAAATTATTTTTTGTTTTTCTTTTCTATTTTCTTCTATTTCAGAAAGAGGTTTACATTCTTTCATTAAATTTTTACATTCCTGAGGAAGCTCCTGATATAATTTAGTTCCTTTTATTTTCCATTTAATCATTTCATCCGTAACATCTCCTTTAATTATTGCTGGGTTACCAACAACAATTTTTCTGTCAGGAATAATCATTTCACCTTTTATGAAGCACAGAGCACCAACAATGCACTCTTTACCAATAACTACATCATCCATGATAACTGCATTCATACCTACCAATGAATTTTTACCAATATGAGCACCGTGAATGATTGCACCATGTCCAATATGAGCATTCTCCTCCAAAACAACATCTTTTCCAGGAAAAATATGTAGAATACAATTGTCTTGAACGTTACATCCATCACCAACATTTAACTGCCCCCAATCACCTCTTAGTGATGCTCCAGGACCAATGTATACGTTCTCTCCAATGATAACATTTCCTATCACAGTAGCTTCTTTGTGAACAAATGAACTTGGATGAATCACCGGTTTATATCCGTTAAAATCGTAAATCATATTTTTTCTATTATAGTTGCATAGCCTTGACCAACACCAATACACATTGTTATTAATGCATACCTTTTATTTTTTCTAATTAGCTCATTAGTTGCACTTTGGATGATTCTAGTACCAGACATTCCAAGAGGATGTCCAAGTGCGATAGCTCCACCATTAGGGTTGATTCTTGGATCATTATCCTCAAGCTTCAATTCTCTAATGCATGCTAGTGCCTGAGCTGAAAAGGCTTCGTTAATTTCAATTACGTCCATATCATTCAGATTTAAATTCGCTTTATCCAATGCTTTGTTAGATGCATACACAGGTCCTATACCCATTATTTTTGGTTCAACACCAACTACAGCAGAAGAGATTATCTTGGCTTTTGGCTTTAAATTGAATTTTTTTAATCCTTCTTCAGAGCTCAATAACATTGCAGCAGCTCCATCATTAAGGCCAGAAGAATTTCCTGCCGTAACGCTACCATCTTTTTTAAAAGCTGCTCTTAATTTTGATAATATTTCAACGCTTGTATTTGGCTTGATGAATTCATCTTTATCAAAAATTATATTTTCTTTTTTTCTTTGAGGGATTACAACCTTAACAATTTCTTGCTCAAAAATACCATTGCTTTGAGATAATGAAGCTTTCATTTGAGAATTATATGCAAAGATATCTTGATCTTCTCTTGAAATGTTGTATTTGCTTAATAGGTTCTCTGCCGTTATTCCCATGGAATCAGTGCCATATAATTTATCTAGCAAAGGATTGATAAATCTCCAACCAAATGAGGAATCAAACATTTTTGAATCTCTTCCAAATGCTTTACTAGCTTTTGAGATTACTAAAGGTCCTCTAGTCATATTCTCAACGCCACCAGAAATAAATAGATCTCCATCATTTGCTTTTATAGCTCTGTGAGCATGTATAATAGATGACATGCCTGAGGCGCATAATCTATTGATTGTCTCACCTGGAACATTGTATGGAATACCAGCTAGAAGCAAAGCCATTCTAGCTACATTTCTATTATCTTCGCCAGCCTGATTTGCACAACCAATGATTACATCATCAATATGAGATGGATCAATTTGTGTTTTTTTTATTATCTCTTTGATTGGAATAGATGCTAAATCGTCTGTTCTTACATCTTTAAGTGTACCTCCATAGTTTCCAATTGCAGTTCTTACAGAATCAATTATGTAACTCATAATTTTTTTATTTTAATTTTCAATCCATTTCTTTGCCGTCACATAAACAGTTCCTTTAAACGAGGCAAGTATTTCATTTGAAATATTTGTTAAATTAACAATATAAATTGAGGTTTTATTATTTCTAGAAATTTCATTTGTTTCAGCAAAAATAATATCATCAGCTTTGACCTTTTTAATTAAGCTAATACTAGTTTCTATAGATAAAGATTTTAGGTTGTGAGAGTTGGCAGCAAAAGCTAAAGCAGTATCTGCAATTGAAAAACAAATTCCACCATGAGCTATGCCAAAACCATTTGTCATTTCTTCCCTAACCTTCATTTTTAGTTTACAATAGCCTTCTTTTATCTCAACTATTTCTATACCAAGCCATTGACTAAATTTATCAGATTTATACATTTCATCTACAATATCTTTACTTTTCTGCATTTTCGAATATTTTTTTTTCATTTTTTGATAGATAAATCAGTAGAGGTGAAGGCCTGTATCTGTCTTCAGAATAAGTTTCTCTTAGCTTAATGATCTCTTCTAAAATCACCCTATGTCCGATTTCATCACCCCACTCTAATAATCCCTTTGGATAGTTAACACCATTTTTCATGGCTTTATCAATATCTTCTTTGCTAGCAATTTTCAAATAAAGTGCATCAATTGCTTCATTAACTAACATACAAAGAACTCTCCATACTATCTTTTTACCTAGTTCTCGGTTCTGATTTATTTTTAAATTCTCATTAACTAAATAATTGTAATATCCTCTACCACTTTTTCTCCCAAAATAACCTGCCTCAACTAGTCTTTTTTGTGTAATTGATGGTTTATACCGCTGGTCAAAATAAAACTCATTAAAAATTGTTTCAGTGACTTTATAATTTACATCATTTCCAATGTAGTCCATTAGTTCAAAAGGGCCCATTCTAAATCCACCTAACTCTTTCATTGCCCAATCAATTGTTTCTTTATTTGCAATATTTTCTTCGTAAATTCTAATTGATTCTGAGTAGAATGACCTAGCTAGTCTATTAACAATAAAACCAGGAATATCTTTGCATAAAACCGTCGTTTTTTTCCAACTTTCAGAAAGTGTCATTGTTTTTTTTATCGTGTCATTACTTGTTTGAATTGCAGGTATTATTTCAACAAGCGGCATAAGTGGTGCAGGGTTAAAAAAATGCATACCGATAACTCTTTCAGGTGTTTTGCATGCTGATGCAATAGATGTAATAGAAATTGAAGATGTATTCGTTGCTATTATACAATTTTCAGACACAAGATTTTCAATCTCTTGAAATACATCTTTTTTCATAGCTAAATCTTCGACGATTGCCTCTATAACAATTTCAGCTTTTTCAATTTCTTTAATTGAATCCGAAAACTTGATATTTGTAAGAATTCTTTTTGATCCTTTTTTGTCAATTTTTTGTTTTTCAATCAGACGATTAAGTATTTTCTCTAACTTTTCTTTAGCAATTTTGAGTGACTTTTTTGATTTATCATAAATAACAACTTTATGATTATAGTCAGAGGCAATCTGAGCTATGCCTATTCCCATTGTTCCAGAACCTATAATTGATATATTTTTCATTTTCCAATAAATTTAGGATTTCTTTTGTTTAAAAATGCATTAACTCCTTCTTTATAATCTATTGATTCACTCGCTATTTTTTGTAATTTTTTTTCAAGTTCTAGCTGATTTTCAAGATTGTTACTATAGGATTCATTAACCAACTTTTTAGTTAATGAAATTGATAGAGTAGCCTGACTAGCAATATTTTTTGCGAGATTTAAACTATTTTTTTCAAAATCATCATCTTCGTAATATTTATATATCATACCTATTTTTTCTGCTTCCACAGCAGAAATTGAATCTCCAGTAATCATTAAAGCTTTTGCTTTTTGAATACCAATGAGTCTTGGCAAAAAATAAGATGATCCGCTATCTGGAATTAATCCTATTTTGGAAAATGCTTGTACAAATTTTGCGCTTTTTTTGGCAACTATTAAGTCACAACAAAGAGCTAAGCTTGCTCCAGCACCTGCAGCTACACCATTAACTGCTGCAATTACTGGCTTAGATAAATTTCTAATTTTTAATATTAAGGGGTTGTAATGCTCAGTAATTATTTTTTCGATGTCAAGACCGTTATCTTCTATAGCCTCATTAAGGTCTTGACCTGCGCAGAATGCTTTACCTTCAGCTGTTATCATTACAGCTCTTATTGATTCATCGTTTTGAGATTTTTCAAGCTCGTCAATAAGTTTAAATGCTAATTCTCTTGTAAATGAGTGGAACTTTTCAATTCTATTTAATTTGATGATTTTAACACCATCGATAAAACTAGTTTTTATCAAATTTTTTTATTGCTAATTTAATAAAAAAAGAAAAATGTTTAGATACATTTAAAGTGGTCGAACGGCTCTAAGCATGAGTTACATTTGTACATGGATTTACAAGCAGTAGAAGCAAAAAAACTTATTAGTTCAACATCAGAACTTTTGCACTGAGGACATTTTACTATTCTAGTAGGAGGGGAGATTCCAAAATTTTCCAGTTTGTCTTTTGTCTCTTGAGACATCCAGTCAGTTGTCCATGGTGGATATAATTGTGTTTTAATTTCAAAATCGATATCATGCTTAGAAAGTTCTTTTTTGATGTCATCCTCCATTCTATTTATAGCAGGGCAACCACTGTAAGTAGGAGTTATACTAACAAGGTATTTGTTGTCAACGATATCAACTTTCCTAACAACACCTAGTTCCACAATTGATATTGCAGGTATTTCAGGATCAGGAATTTCAGAAAGTAAATTCCAAATAGCTTCTTTGGTTACCATTTGGCGTTAGGATATGTTCTTGGTAAATATTGCATTTCAGCGAGCATGAATCCAAGCTTTTCTGTGTGTAAGCCTTTTTTTCCACCGGTCAGCATTACAACATTCTCTGGCTCTGTAAGTAATGCCTCTTGTAGAGTTTCTTTAACGATTTTTGACCATTCATCGTAATAGGTGTTTGATGCTACAATAATATTTTGAGAAATCAAATTATTTTCTACATCATCACTCTCAAAAATCTCACCGGTGAATCTCCATAATTCATCTATTGATTCTTGAATTTTTACTTTACTTTCTTTAGTTCCATCCCCAAGTCTTAGTACCCATGCTCTTGAGTGTTTAAAGTGATAATTTACTTCTTTAATGGACTTTAAAGCAATTGCTTTAATTTCATCGTTAGTTGATTTTGAAAGGTAGGAGTAAAGAATCTTTTGATAGGTTGAGTATAAAAAAATCTTCGCCATAGTTTTTCCAAAATGTCCATTATCTTGTTCAACTAGTAAGAGATTGTAATAATTTCTTTCATTTCTGTGAAATACATAATCATCAACACTATACTTGCTATTTCCAGCTTTTTTGAGAAGCTCATAAAGCATATTAGCTTGACCCAAGTAGTCTAATGCAATGTTAGAAATTGCTATGTCTTCTTCTAAATACGGGCCTTTGCTACAAAGTTCAGAAAGTCTCTGCCCCATAATCATATTGCTGTCTGCTAGGCGAGCAATATATTTCTCGAAATCAGTACTAAAATTCAAATTAAATATGTTTTACTCCATCAGGAAGGTCATAGAAGGTAGGGTGCCTATAAATTTTATCATTAGCAGGATCAAAGAATGACTCTGATTCATCAGGGTTTGAGGCAATTATATTTTTAGATTCTACAACCCAAATACTTGTACCCTCATTTCTTCTAGTATATAAGTCTCTGGCATTTTGTAAAGCCATCTCTGAGTCTGAGGCATGAACATTACCAACATGCTTGTAAGGTAAGTTCACTTTACTTTGAATAAAAACCTCCCAGAGAATCAAATTGTTACTCATTACGCTACCTTTTTATTCAATTTTTTTTCCGAATAAGCAACAGCTGCTTCTCTTACCCATTCTCCTTCATTATGAGCTTTTTTATGGTGTTCAATTCTTTCTTTATTACATAATCCCTTACCATTAACAACATTCCAAAATTCTTCCCAATCAATATCACCAAAGTCATAATGATTTGTTTTTTCATTCCATTTTAGCTTGTCATCAGGAACTTTTAATCCAATTAATTCAGCTTGAGGAACAGTTTTATCTATGAAACTCTGTCTTAAATTGTCATTAGATTCTCTCTTAATTTTCCAATTGAGAGCTTTTTCAGATCTGTTAGAGTCTTTGTCATGAGGGCCAAACATCATTATTGATGGCCACCACCATCTGTTAAGAGCATCTTGAGCCATCCGTTTTTGTTCGTCTGTGCCCTTTGCTAGAGTACAAATAATTTCATACCCTTGTCTTTGATGAAAACTTTCTTCCTTACAGATTTTAATCATCGCTCTAGAGTAGGGTCCATAAGATGTTTTCTGAAGAGATACTTGATTAACGATAGCAGCTCCGTCAACTAACCAACCAATTGCACCTATATCAGCCCAAGTTAAGGTTGGATAATTAAAAATTGAAGAATATTTTGCTTTACCAGTTTGAAGTTCCTTTATCATCTGATCTCTAGTAATTCCAAGTGTTTCACATGCTGAGTAAAGATAAAGACCGTGACCTGCTTCATCTTGCACTTTTGCAAGCAAAATCATTTTTGATCTAAGGGATGGTGCTCTTGTTATCCAGTTTCCTTCAGGTTGCATTCCAATGATCTCAGAATGAGCATGTTGAGACATTTGTCTGATGAGATGACTTCTGTATCCATCTGGCATGTCATCTCTGGGCTCGATTTTTAAATCTTTGTTTATTTTATCTTCAAAAATTGAATTCGGCATTTTTTTTTTTTTTACAAAATTAAATAATTTTTATTTTAAAAAATACAAGATTGTTATCCTGTAAAAATAATTATTAATATTTTTGCATAATATTTATGGCAAAATTCTATTCAATAAAAATCTCTGGTATTAAGAAACTGACCGAAGAAGCTGTTGAGATTTCTTTTGATATACCAGAAAATTTAACACAAGTGTTTAGTTACAAATCAGGTCAATACATAACTATTGAATCTGTGATTAAAAACGAAAGTATAAGAAGGGCATATTCTATTTGCAGTTCCATGCATGAGAACAAGCTATCGATAGGTGTTAAAAAAGTCAAAAACGGAAAAATGTCAACTTGGTTAAATGAAATAGTAAAAGTTGGAGATATAGTTGATGTTATGCCACCAAACGGTAATTTTCAAATTAATTCGTCTATAAAAAATCAATCTTTAGGCCTATGTGCAGGCTCTGGAATTACTCCCATTTTATCAATTTTAAAAGATACACTTCATACTAAAGAAGATTCTACTTTCACGCTAATGTACGGTAATAGATCGCCAGAATCTGAAATGTTTGTAGAAGAGCTAGTTGCTTTAAAAGAAAAATACAGTAGCAGATTACAAATCATTAAGTTTTATTCAGACTTAAACATTGAAGAGCATTTTTTTGGAAACATAGATGAAAATAATCTATCAGAAATTTTTGCTAACAAACAAGAACTGCTTAACTTAGATAACTTTCTTATATGTGGACCAGGTAATATGATTGACAATTTAAATAATTTTCTGATTCAAAAAGATATTACGAAAGACAAAATTATTTTTGAAAGATTCTCATCATCTGATGTTGATGCTGAAGTATCAAACGTTGAAAATCTTTCATGTGATTACACATTTATTATTGATGATGAAGAATATGAAATAACTGAACACAATAACAAAGATTCAGTTTTAGACATTGCTTTGAAGAATGATCTGGATGCTCCATATTCTTGCAAGGGTGCAGTTTGCTCAACATGTAAAGCAAAGCTAATTTCTGGAGAAGTTGAAATGAGTAAGAATTTTTCTCTTTCGGAATCAGAAATTAAAGAAGGTTATATTCTAGCCTGTGTATCTCATCACAAAACAAAGAATGTTACTATTGATTTTGATGTCTTTTAATCTTAAATGAGTTAGACAAAAACAGAATTGTAATTATTTGAACAATTACTAGTATAAAATGAACGTAATAGACTTGTGTTTCATTGTCGTTAATCATAAAGTATCTCTCAATTGATTTGTAAAATAAAAAAGAGAATCCCATGCCAATCAATGTTCCTTGTTGTTTTATAATATCTAGCTTTGATATAATCTTTTTTTCATTAAAAAGCATTGTTTCAGTTCTTACTAGATATGAGCCGAAACTAAATGTAATTTGGTAAATAATATATATTGCTAGAGATATTGCGTAGCTATAAGAGAATATCAATAGTATTAAAAGTGATATTAATATGCAGTATTCAGCAGTAAGAGAAATTTTTTTAAAGTAATTAATGTTAATTATTTTATGATAGTATTTAGCAATTGTAATCATGGCAATTGCCAAAAAAATCCCACCTATTGAAAAAGTCTTAATGTCTAAAGGACTATAGATTGTTATATAACTACCTACTGATATTCCAAGAAAAAGAGAGTTAAAAAACTTATATTTTAAATATTTAGAATTATCAATGGAAAGATTACTCATTCTAGTAATAAGTTAATCTTCTGACGCCAGAAATAAATTTAGCTAATCTTATGACTTGTTTAGTGTATCCAAATTCATTATCATACCAAGTGTACAAAACAGTGTTAGATTCACTTTCATCGACTATCGTGGCACTACTATCGAAAACGGCACAACAATTATTTCCAATAATATCAGTGGAGACTAAATCTGGGTCAACTTGATAATTAATCTGATTTACTAATGAGCCCTTGAGGGCTGCTTTTTTCATTGTATTATTTATATCATTAACAGATGTTTTCTTTTTAAGCTTTAGTTTTAAAATTGCAAGAGAAACGTTTGGAGTTGGAACTCTTACTGCATTTGCAGTAAGTTTACCTTCTAAGCTTGGAATAACTTTGGTAACAGCTTTTCCAGCACCAGTTGTTGTTATTACCATATTTATTGCAGCTGACCTTCCTCTTCTAGGTTTTTTATGCATATTGTCAATCAGATTCTGATCATTGGTGTATGAATGAATTGTTTCAAGATGTCCTGAGCTAATACCATATTCACTTTCAATTACGTGAAGTATGGGAGCGATACAATTTGTGGTACATGAGGCTGCTGAGACAATTTTAGAATTTTCAATATCAAGCTCCTTAGAGTTTATTCCGTAAACAATATTTGGAATTCCTTTTCCAGGTGCTGTTAGTAGCACTTTAGATATTCCAATAGATTCTAGATGATTTGATAAAGAATCTTTATCTGTGAATGCTCCAGAATTATCAATAAGAAGAGCATCATTAATTCCATACTCATTATAATTAATTTCTGTAGGATTCTTCCCTTCAATGAAATATATTCTTTGTCCATTTACTGTTAAACATTTTTCCTTGAGGTTTAAGTCAATATCAGCCTTGTAAGCACCATGAACAGAATCATTTCTGAATAAATCACATCTTTTTATCATTTGTTCATTTGAGATATTTCTGACAACAATTCCCTTTAGTCTTAGCTGCTGACCTTTACCGGCTTGCTTAATTAATTCTCTAGCAACTAATCTTCCGATCCTTCCAAAACCAAATAAAACAATATCCTTTGGAGAAAACTCAAGATTACTGGACATGATTTTCGATAACTTATTTTCTAGAAATAATCGAAGGTCTGTTTCGCTAGATTCAGAAAATTGAGCTGTCAATAGACCAATGTCAATTTTTGAGGGGGGTAGATCAATTGAAGATATCTCTTTTGCAATTTGGTTAGTAATTTTAACATCAACTTCTCTATTGACAACCTTGTTAGCGTATGAGAACAAACTCATAAGTTCTGAAATACCTATTTCTAAAAGATGGTTTCTGAACAGAACGAGTTCAACACCTTTGTCATACATTAAATTTGCGATAGTTTTTAATAGACTAACACCATTTTTTTCTTTGTTGAGCCAATTTTTTAGCGTGGAATCGTAAGATTTCATTTTTTATTGCAAATTTAAAATTGTTAAATAAGTGGCGTTATCAAATTTTATTTTTTTTTATATTTCTATTATTGTAATATCAAATAAGCAATGAAAATTAATTTTACTAAATATGAGGGTAATGGCAACGATTTTATAATCATTGACGATAGAAAAAAGGAGTTTAGTGAAGATAATGTTTTAAGGATATCAAAGCTTTGTGATAGAAAATTTGGTATTGGAGCAGATGGTTTAATACTGCTAAGAAAGCACAAAACGTATGATTTTCAAATGATTTATTTTAATTCTGATGGAAATGAATCAAGCATGTGTGGTAATGGAGGACGTTGTTTAGTGAGTTATGCTTTACAACTTGATATTAATCTAAAAACTAATTCTTTTCTAGCAATTGATGGAGTTCATGAATTTAAAGTTGTTGATAACGAAATTTACTTAAAAATGAATGATGTTAAAGATATTGTTGTAAAGAATGGATATAATTTTCTTGACACAGGTTCGCCTCACATTGTTCAAATTGTTGAAAACGTTGATGAAATTAATGTATATGAGCAAGGAAAAAAAATTAGGAACCAGTTTCAAGAAATGAACGGAGTGAATGTAAATTTTGTAAGTTTTATTAATGACATAATAAAATGTAGGACTTTTGAAAGAGGAGTTGAGAATGAAACGCTTTCTTGTGGAACAGGTGTTGTTGCGGTTGCATTATATGTGTTTAAAAAGAAAAAAATAAGCGATAATAAGATCATTGTATCTACTAATGGAGGTAGCTTGTCAGTATCATTTAAAAATGATGGTAATTCTTTTAAAGAAATATGGTTAAAAGGTGACATCAACAAAATTTTTGATGGCTTGATTGAGTTTTGAATATGAATGTCAAAATAAGAGAAATAGACCACGAAGATTTAAATTTTATGCTAACAATAGAAAATGACAAATCTAATTGGAAGTATGGAATAAACAAATCCAAGCTCAGTTTTGAAGATGCTTTAGATTATATCAAACAATCAAAACTTATGATTTTAAACAATGACAATCAAAGATTTGTGATTGAGTATAATAATATTAAAGCAGGATTAATTGATTTGTATGATTACCAGTTTCAAAATTCTTGCGCAAAAGTTGGTATCATTGTTTTGAAAAAGTTCAGAGGAAAGGGAATAGGAGATAAATCTTTAAAACTACTTCTAGAATTTTGTAAAAATTATTTAAACATCAACTACTTAGAGTCTGAGATTGAAAAATCCAATCAATCAAGTATAAATCTCTTTGTAAATAACAATTTTAAAAAAATTTCAGGAAATAAATATGTACATAAAGCTATATAATGTCATTTTGATATTTGCTCTATTTTCTTGTACTAGACCTGAAATTAGTAAATATACAGAGTATATTAATCACAGTGATACTGTTGCATATGTTGGCAAAGAAACCTGTAAACAATGTCACTATGAAATTTATGAATCTTACATGCAAACTGCAATGGGGCAATCATTTAGATTTGCAACCTCTGAGAAATCAAGTATTGACACCCCAAAATTGGTAAACGATCCTCACAAAAATTTATCCTATTTGGGCTCATGGAAGAATGATAGTTTATGGTTAAAGGAGTATAGATTATCTGAAAATGACACAATTCATCTTATTGACAAAAAAGTTGATTTTATAATCGGCTCAGGACACCACACCAATTCACATTTATTTGTACAAAATGGATATGTTCATCAGATGCCATACACTTTCTACACTCAAGATAAAATATTTGATTTACCACCTGGATTCGAAAATGGTAATAATTCTAGATTCGACAGAGAGATTGGTACTGAGTGCATGAGTTGTCATAATGCTCATGCAGATTACTATCATTCAAATAGTAACAGGTTTCATGAAATTCCACAAGGAATTGATTGCGAAAATTGTCATGGCCCTGGAGAAGCTCATGTAAAAAGAATACAAAAAGGTATCATGGTTGACACGTCATTTGAAATCGATTATTCAATTGTGAATCCTGCTAAACTGCCAATTGATTTACAATTCGATGTTTGTCAAAGATGCCATTTGCAAGGTACAGCTGTTTTAAATAATGATAAAGATTTTTATGATTTTAAGCCTGGTCAGAAACTAAACGAATTTATCGATGTTTATTTACCAAAATATGAAAATGAAGACTTATTTATTATGGCCTCTCATGTTGAGAGATTTAAATTAAGCGAATGTTATAAAAACTCAGAAATGACATGTATTACTTGTCATAACCCACATAAAAGTGTTAGACAAACTGATGCGGCTTTTTTTGATGCAAAGTGTATGAATTGTCATAGCGTTTGCAGTGAAGAAAAAAATATAAATGATTGTGCTTCCTGTCATATGCCTAATTCAAGTTCAATCGACATTCCACATGTTAGCATTACTGATCACAAAATTTCAGTTCCAAAAGAAATGAAGAAAAAGGAATTTGGAAACTTCTTAGGTCTTTTTGCAATTAATAATTCTAATCCAACTAATTTATCTAAAGCAAAAGCATATTTAAAAAGATATGAGTCATTTGAGCAAATTGAATCATACTTAGATAGTGCATTTTTCCAACTAGAGAAATGCAATATCAAAAAATGTATGGATGTTTTTATTGATTATTATTTTTTATCAGAAGATTATAGAATGATTGTTAACCTAGATATGCAGTATGATATTATTGATAATTTTAGTGATTTAGGACCTAATTCTTTTTCAAGGATTGCATACTCCTATGAAAAGTTTGAAATGTGGAATGATGCTGTCAGGCAAATGAATTTCTCTTGTCAACTTAATCCCAACGATTTAAAGCATATGAACAAATTGGGAACTTATTATATCAAATCCAATAATATAAACAAGGCCAAAAAAATATTTCATGAAATAATTTCTTTAAATCCTAATTCTAAAGAACCATATTTAAACTTAGGATACATCAATTTAATAGAGAAAAATTACAAGTTAAGTGAAGATTATTTATCACGAGCTATTAACTTAGATCCTGATTATATTCTAGCATATGAAAATTTAGCTCGTTTGAAGCTTGAAACTAATAATAAAACAGACTATAATAACTATCTAAAAAAAATTCAAACGATTCAACAAAGACAAAAAAAACTATAACTTTATGGCTCAGTGAAGAAAAAATCTAAAAGTAAGTTTCTTAAACTATTAATTAGTTTTTTTGTTGTCGTTATTCTCTGCATATTTTTTATTGCAAATCACTTTCATAAAAAAATTTTTCAGCCAAATATTTCCATTAATAGCTCAAAATCAGGAGTCTTTGTAGAAATTCCAACCGGATCTGATTTTGATGACGTTATTGAAATATTATCTAAAAAGGGAATTCTTGTCAATTACAATTCGTTCAAGTGGGTTTCTGATAAAAAAAATTATGTGTATAATGTAAAGCCAGGTAGGTATTTCATAGAAAATTCAATAAGTAACAACAAGCTAGTAAACATTTTACGTTCGGGACGCCAAAAAGTTATCAAATTAACTTTTAATAATGTTAGAACAATTTATGAACTAGCTGGTGTAATTTCAAAAAAAATAGAAGCTGATTCATCATCTATTGTTAGAGAAGTTATGAATCCAATTTTTCTTAAAAAGTTAGATTTAACTAGTGATAAAGTAGGTTGTATTTTTATACCAAATACCTATGAGTTATACTGGAACACAAGTGCTCGAGATTTCGTTGAGAGAATGTTGATTGAATATAAAAAGTTTTGGTCACAGAAATCAAGAAAAAATAAAGCTGAGCGTCTTGGACTAAATTGGTATGAAATTTCAGCGTTAGCTTCAATTGTAGAGAAAGAACAAAATATTAAATATGACGAGAGACCCAAAATAGCCGGTTTATACCTCAATAGGCTTGAAAAAAAAATGAAATTAGAGTCTGACCCTACATTAATTTTTGCAATTGGTGACTTTAATATTAAAAGAGTGTTAAATAAAGACAAGAAAATTGATTCCCCGTATAATACTTACTTGAACCATGGTTTACCACCAGGTCCAATATGTATTCCATCAATTAATTCAATTGATGCAGTACTAAATCATGAAAATCACGGTTATATTTTTATGTGTGCAAAAGAAGATTTTTCAGGATATCACAATTTTGCTTATGATTACTCTTCTCATTTAGTTAACGCTAGAAAGTATCAAAGAGCACTCAACAAAAAGAAAATACTTAGATAAAGTAATTTATAAATATTTAATATTGTATTATGAAAAATAAAATTAAGTTTGGAACTGATGGTTGGAGGGCAGTTATTGCAGAAGATTATACTGTTAATAATGTTTGTAGAGTAAGTCAAGCAGTTTCAAAATGGTTATTAAAAAATTATTCAAATCCATCTGTTGTTATTGGCTTTGATTGTAGATTTGGTGGAAAACTTTTTAGTGATACAGCTTCAAAGGTTTTTATTAAGAACAGAATTAAAGTAATTTCTTCAAATTATTTCATAACTACTCCGATGATTTCTTTAGCAACAAAACAATTGAATGCTTCAATAGGAGTAGTGATAACTGCTAGCCATAATCCCCCAAGTTACAATGGATACAAATTAAAGGCAAGCTTTGGTGGTCCACTACTTCCAAAAGAAATTTCAGAAATTGAGAATTTAATTGATGAAAAACTTCATTATGATTTATCTGCTATTTCTTTAGAAAATAATGACAAATACAAAATCGTTGATATTGAAAAATTATACTACGACGAAGTTGTTAAGAACTTTGATATTGATTTAATTAATGATTCAAATCTAAAACTAGCTTACGATGCAATGTATGGATCAGGAATGTTTGTTGCAAAAAGAATTCTAAGTAATGCTAAATTTTTGCATTGTGATTGGAATCCATCTTTTGGTAATATTGCACCTGAGCCAATTCATAGAAATTTATCGGAGTTTTCTCAATTTATAGTTGAGAATAAAATTGATTGTGGACTGGCAACTGATGGTGATGCTGATAGAATTGGGCTCTACAATAGCAAAGGAGAATTTGTTGATGCTCATCATATTATTCTTCTTGTCATTCATTATCTAGTTAAATATAAAAAGATGAGTGGTAAAGTAGTTACTGCCTTTTCATGCTCAGTGAAAGTAAAGAAGTTATGTGAGTTTTATAATCTTGAGCATGAAACAGTAAAAATTGGATTCAAACATATCGCCGGAAAAATGGTAGAAGAAGATGTTCTGCTTGGAGGAGAGGAGTCGGGTGGTATTGCTATAAAGGGCCATGTGCCTGAAAGAGATGGTATCTGGATTGGTCTACTTCTTTTTGAGTATATGGCAAGCTCTGGTAAAAGCTTAGATGATTTAATAAATGAAGTTTATGATATTGTTGGAAGTTTTTCATTTGAGAGAATAGATCTTCATTTAGACAATAAAAAGAAGGAAGATGTGATTGAAAAATGTCAAAATGATCAGTTTAAATCCTTCGGTGAATTCAATGTTAAAAAAATTGAAAAAACTGATGGATATAAATTCTTTTTCAATGATGATACATGGTTAATGATTAGACCATCAGGGACAGAGCCTGTACTAAGAACTTATTCTGAAGCTCCTTCAAGAGATATAGTACTAAAAATATTAGAAAGTGCACAATGTGAAATTCTTTAAACTTTGTATCATAATATTAGCAACATTAATTGCTAATTCTTGTTTCTCATCAAATGACTTTCTTTCGCAGAACAAACCAGAAGTTAACAAAAAACTCTTTTTAAAAACAACATATTCTTTATCCTACGCATCATCACTTTATTTCTTAGATAAACTTTGGTATAGTGATTACCCAAGATCAGATTTTCATTTCACAAATGATAATAAAAACTGGATGTATATGGACAAATTTGGTCATGCTTTTACATCTTATCAACTTGGAATATATGGCTACAATTCTTTTAAATGGGCAGGATATGATGAAATGACATCTATTTTATGCGGAGGCTTGTCAGGTTCAATTTTTTTATCAGCAGTTGAGATTTTGGATGGTTTTTCTTCTCAGTGGGGAGCTTCATCTGGGGATTTTTTTGCTAATTCAGCTGGATCTATTTTATTTATTGGACAACAGTTAATCTTTGATACTCAGAAAATAAACTTAAAGTTCAGCTATTTTCCAAGTAGTACAAGAGTTGAAAATAAAAGATTACTTGGAAATAATGAAATTGAAGCTGTTTTTAAAGATTATAATGCTCAAAAATACTGGCTTACTTTTAATTTACAAGAACTAGTACACATAAAATCAAATAATAAGATCGAATGGTTAAATATTGCAATAGGCTACGGAGCTAATAATATGATTCAAGCTCATAATTCAAATAACTCAACAGCATATAGACAGTATTTTTTGTCGCTAGATGTTGATTTTTCAAAAATTAATATAGAAAATAAATTGCTAGAAAAACTGGTTCAAATACTCTCATTTGTAAAGATTCCTTCTCCAACTTTTGAATTTTCAAAAAATAATGTAATTTTTCATAAAATTTATTTTTAGTGAAAATTGGTGATTTTGTAGTTTTTAAAAATGATTCTGACACAGGAACAATTAAGGAAATTATTTCTGAGAGAAAAATTAAAATTACTAATTCACAAGGCTTTGATGAGATTATCCTTTCCTCTGAAATAATTGTAGTAGATAAAAAGTTTAATCAAGTTAGCTCATATGGTGATATACCAGTATTTGATATACATAATAACTCATTAGAATTTTCTAATGAAAAAATTAAAAAAGCAAGTAAGTTTAAAATTGATTTACATATTGAAAATCTTGTAAAAGATTTTTCTCAGTACTCTAATGATGAAATTATTAAAATTCAAGTCAATTTTTGTGAGAAACAAATAAACAAGATTTTAAAATCTAATCAGGAAGAGGAGTTTATTATTGTACATGGTATTGGAATGGGAGTACTAAAAAAAGAGATTCATAATCTTCTTAACGAATTGAGTTTGAGATATTACCTCTCTAATGATGGAGGATCTACTTTAGTTTTTGTTTAATACTTTTCTTTGAGGGCAATTATTTCAACTATCTGTTCGTATGAAATTCTTTTAGCTAGTATTTTTTTATTTGAATCTAGCAAATAAACTACAGGAGTTGAGTATATGTCGTATTTATCTCTCCAATCACTACTTGCCATAGGGTTTCCTTCCTCATCTTTTTGTATGTCACCTACATTAATCCAATTCTCAGTATTTTTTTCTTTTATAAATTTTACCCATTCTTCTTTATCAAATTCAGTTGTCACGGCAAAAACCTTAATATCTATTCCATTTAGGTTTAAAGAATCTGTAACTTCTTTTATACTAGGTATTTCTTTTTTGCAATGTCCACAATCAGGAGCATAAAAAACTAGTATTGTGTAATCTGATTTCAAATCTGATAGTTTGTATATTTTTCCATTGGGATCTTTCATAAATGGTCTTCCAATGATATCTACAAATTCAGGGGCAACTCTGCCTATTAAGTTTGGAGCAATCTTTTCTGCTCTTTCAACAATTTTTTTGAGTTGTTTTTCATCAACCCAGTCACACTTATCTTGCATATAATAATTTTCTACCATGTGTACAAAGACTGCATCCATCCCCATGATTTTAGATCTTTCATATGTTGATGTGATGTGCGAAACCACATATTTAAAGATATTTTTGTTTTTTATTTTAGATATAAACAAATCAGCTGATTCAATTATTGAATCAGGATTTTTGACTGTTAGTTTATCTAAATATTGAGTCATTTTGTTGTGAAAAACAGGAGTTCTTAGCATTCTCTCGTCAGTCAGATCAATATTATTCCAAAAATTCTTTTTGTAGAACCTAAATGGAAAGTTTTTGTCAGGATTTCCTATTGAGTCTAGTGGAGATTCAGGGATACTAATTTCAATTGTGGATTTAATTATTTTGGTAAAAAAAAGATTTGAGTTTTTTTCAACAAATTCGTCTCTAAAAGATAAAACCTCTTTGTCAATACTTTCAATATTTTTTTCTAAAATTAACTTTTGAGATTCACTTTTTTGAGAGGCTACTTGATTTTTCAGTTGACTAACATCTCTTTGTTTCTTTGTTATAAATTTCAAATATTGATAAAAAAGAGGATTCTCTACACTATTTTTAAATGTCATGCTTTCAACAATGTTATTCAAACTTGTAGTAAAGCTAAAATTTTGTTCAGTGAGTATAATGTCGAAATATTTTTGGTCTGGGAGTACTATCAAATACATTCCTTCAAGAAGTTCCTTTTTACCTTCAAAAGTGAATTTTCCATTTACTGAATAAGCAGTATCTTTTGCATATTGATTACCACCAAAATAGTAAGCTAATATGATAGTAGTATCCGATAACCCTTTTACCTCACCATTTATTTTATATCCCTTTGAAAGAGATGAAAAAGATATTAAAGTAAATATTGTAAAAAGAAAGATTCTCATAATTTGTTTTTTACAAATTTCATGATTTAATTTTATTTTTCAAATAGGATTCAAGAAATACTACTAATATAATTACTGATGCCCCAATATAAAATGATAAATTCATGTGTTCTGATTCAGAAAAAATTATTAGTGCTAACACGATACTGTATATGGGTTCCAAATTTATTGCCATTATTAGAGAATACGGAGAAATATATTTCATTAATTCAACCATCCAGACAAAAACTGCTGCAGTGCATATTGTTCCCAATAAAAAAAGATAAACAAAATCATTGATATTTATTTTTAGATTATTTATACCTATTTCTTCATTTAGTAGCATCAGTATTGAAAAAATAATTACTCCAGCTAGCATCTCAACCATTGTGATCTTGGAAGCCTCCAATTTATTAACATATTTTGCATTGTAAAGTGTAAATAAAGTTCCAAGAAATGAAGCGATAATTCCATAAACATAACCCATTGTATACTTCGTTTCAGCTTCTAACATTAAGAATAATGTTACAAAAACAACGATCCCTAGTACATACTCATATAATTTAGGTTTTCTCTTTAGAAATAAAGGCTCAATCATTGCAGAAAAGAAAGAAGCTGTGGATAAACATACTACAGCTACAGAGACGTTGGAAACTTTAATGGATTCAAAAAAAAAGAACCAGTGTACAGCAACAAGGCTACCAACAAAAAGTAGTCCAAAAAAATCTTTTTTTTTGATTTTTGTTAATTCTTTTTTAAAAACTAAGAAAGTAAATAATGTTATCAATGCTATCAACATTCTATACCAAACTAGCTCTATGGTGTTTAAAGAAATTAGTTTGCCAAAAATTCCAGTAAAACCAAGAATCAGTACCATAAAATGGAGAGATAAAAGTTTATGTTTTGCTATTATTTTGTACACTTTTATTGGTAAATTTGTGCAAAAATAACATTACTTAGATGAAAATTATTATTTCTCCTGCGAAAAAGCTTTCAGACAAATGCACTGAAAGAGACTTCAATTTCTCAAAAATTAAATTTGAAAATAAAGCTGAGAATTTAGTTAATATGCTCAAAGGATATAAAGTCAGTGATCTTTCAAAACTTATGAGTATTAGTGAAAACTTATCCGAAATTAATTCTAACAGGTTTAAAAATTGGAGAATTCCTTTTAATGGAAATTCTGATTATGCTGTTTTTATGTTTCAAGGTGATGTCTATAAAGGTCTTGATGTAAAAAGTCTAAGCGATAGTGAAATAAATTATGCTCAAGACAACCTAAGAATTTTAAGTGGGTTGTATGGTATTTTAAAACCACTTGATAGAATACTTCCATACAGACTTGAGATGGGAACAAAGCTTAAAACAGACTATGGTAAAAACTTATACGATTATTGGGGAGATTCAATTTCTGATTTTTTGATTAGCGAGATTTCTTCATCAGAAAACCTAGTTAATCTTGCATCAGACGAATATAGCAAGGCAGTCAAGTTAAACAAATTTGAAAATAATGTAATTACTCCAAAGTTTTTAGATGAAAAAAATGGAAAGCTCAAAATGATTTCATTTTATGCAAAAAAGGCAAGAGGATTGATGGCTAGACACATCATTCAAACGAAAGCTCAAACTGTTGAGGATTTGTATTCGTTTAATTTAGAGGGGTACAATTATTCTGAAATTAATTCAACAGATGATTGTCCTACATTTGTTAGAGTTCACTAAAAATTTCTTAATTAATCTATTGACTTTTTTTCTTATATTTATAACTAGAAGTTAATAAGAATGAAAAAAATTAAACTCTTATTTGTTTTATTTTTATTTTGTAAATTTTCATTTACACAAACGAGTTCGTGTATTGATTCCTCTTTAATAAATCCTTTTTGTCTTTGTCCAATGATTTATGCTCCAGTTTGTGCTTGCAATGGAATTGTATATTCTAATGATTGTTTGGCACAATGTGATGGAAATACCAATATAGGTCCTGTGAATCCACTTCTCACCCCAGGAGATTCTTGTTCTTTATCACCACCATGTGAACTTGTGATAAGTGGTGATTCAATAGTTTGCAATTTCCCTACAATATTATCTGCTTCTCCTACATCAACTTCTTTAAGTTTACAAAACTATCAGTGGTATAATCTAAACAATCCATCACAAATTTTATCAAATAATCAAAATTTATCTGTTATGGAAGTTGGGATATTTTGTGTTTCTGCTCAAGATTCAGTTGGTTGTACTGATTATGAATGTTTTACAATTTCTGTTGGTACTCTTAATATTTCTAGTAGTCCCAACCCACCAAACATATGCGTAGGTGATGCAGTGTCATTGGAAATAAACTCCTCTTTCTCAAGTGTAAATTGGTCTAATGGACAACAAACCAATGTGATAGTAGAATACCCCACTTCAAATACTGTTTACACAGTTGAGGCAATTGATGGATTTGGATGTATAAAAACTGGAGAAATTTTTGTTGAGGTTGATTCCTGCTCTGCTTCCGATTTAAATGATTTTCAAAAAACACATAAAATTTTTCCAAACCCAAGTAGTGGAAAAGTAAATATTTATACCAACCATAATAATCTTTTGAATGTAAAAGTTTATGATATTTTTGGAAGAATTGTTTATAGAGAAATTAATAAATCAATTAATAAATCATTGATCCTCAAGAAAGGATTCTATATTTTCGAAATCTCTGATAATAAAAATTTAACCAGAGAAAATGTTATTGTTAAATGAAATATTTGAAATATTTCTTAATAATTCTTTGTTTTTTTTCCTGTGAAAAAGAAAGTGAATTAATTGGAGGTAATAATGCTCCATATTATGATGAGGTTCCTACAATTTTGCTAGAGAACTATGTAAATAGATTATACATTGACCTGATTGGTAGGGAGCCACTTGATGATGAAATGGAGAGAGATGTACTTTATTTAAGAGATAATGATGTCAGCTTTGGTTCTAGAGATAGTTTAATTCTAAAACTGCAATCTGACACCCTATATATTGAAGGAGACTCTTCATACAAGAAAGCATACTTTCACAGAACCTATGAAATGTTAAAAGTAAGATTGCTTGAAGGTGTTTCAAATGGAGTTATTCAACAAGAAATGGGTAATGCATATCAAAGATACCTTTCTGATTCGTTGTTAGGAAATATGTTGGAAGCAAATAAAAGTCTGTTACAATTTAATATGCTCTCAATGATTATCAGTTCAGAACATGAATACATGCATGGTGACATAAATATTAATGAGGTTCATAGGAGAATGATTTACAATCCAATCTATGACCAAATCAATATGAATACTTTTAATTTTGTTAATGCCTCTTTTGACAACTTACTATATAGATATCCTACTCAATATGAGTTTGATGAAGTTTATAAGATGATTGAAGATAACACTGCTCAAATTGTTTTTGGTCAATCAGCTAATGATAAAGAAGGATTCACACATATCATTTCTAATACTAGTGAGTTTTATGAAGGTGTTATTCTATGGTCTTATTTAACTTTATTGGCACGAAATCCAAGTACTCAGGAGACTGATTTTTTAATGCAATCATTTTATTTTAATTATGATTTGCAATATGTTCAAAGAGAGATTATGAAAACTAATGAATATGCTCATTTTTAGAAAGTTTATTTTTTTAATATCATTTTTGTTACTTTTTGCATGTAATAAGCAGGAGCCAATCTATGAATTAAATCAAATAAATTCCTCTTCATATAATGCTAACAAGAATAAATTGAAATCAACAATGCAGTACATATCAATTTTGTATGCAAACTTATTTCAAACAGCATTATCTTCAAATGAGCTAGTAGAAATTACTAATTGTATTGAATCAATTGGAGATAAAGAAGTTGCTCATGAAATAGTGTTGAGTAATTTTATGAACAGTCAGCAAGTGCTAATTCCATCTGACTCACTAATGAGAAGCGATTTGAATCATTTTATTGAAGAAACCTATAAACGTTTTTATGTTAGAGATATTACTGAGGCAGAGAGAAAGTTTTTTATTGATTTTTTTGAATCAAATCCTAGCGTTTCATCAGAGATGGTTTATATGGCATTTGCACTCTCAAACGAATATCAGTTTTACTAAAATATTTTACTATGAAAAGAAGAAAATTTATTAAAAAATCGTTGTTGGGTGGAGCTGCCATAACAATGCCATTTGTTCTTCCATCAGGAAGATTATTTGCTTCAAGTGGAAATAGAATGGCTGATCACGTTGTTTTTGTTGCTTTTGCAGGAGGTGTGCGACAGCAAGAATCAGTGCTTCAAAGATATTTAGATGATAGTCAAGCATATCCTAGCGCCGGAAATATCATGTATAATATTTTAGATGGGGCACCTCCAACAGATAAAATAGTCTACGGAACTACGAATTATGTAAACGGAGATACTCCAATACCAAAAATGCTTTCTCAAACACTTCAACAACAAGGAACATTCTTTAAGGAAGTTAATGCTTCAGTAGTTGGTCATTATGCAGGCGTAAACACTCTTTTGACTGGTAATTATATGTTTACGCAAGGATTAAGAAATAAACCTCTCACGCCAACGATATTTGAGTATTTAAGAAGATTAACAGGAGAAAAAGCTACTAAAACTTGGTTTATTGGCAATGGCATTGGTAATTCCATCCCATTGTTGGATTATAGCACTCATTCAGACTATGGCGCTCAATACGGTGCTAATTTTTTAGCTCCAATTGTTACATTTGGAAACTCTGGAGATAAGCATTTGAAAAATGCAAAAGTATATCATCCTGAGGAAGAGTTGGATCCAATGTATAAGATGAAATATTTTCTAGACAATGTTTGGTATTCACAAGGTTCTGCACTACCTAATATTGGAAATACTGAAGAAGAGAAATTAGAAATAAAGCAATTTGTTAGAGATATGTTTCAAAAAAAGGATAGTGGTTCAATAGCATTTCCACCAATTTCTGATAGTGGTGATTTACAGACAATTGGGTATGCATGTGAGGTTCTAAAAAGATTTAAGCCAACATTAACAGTGATTTATTTATCTAATGTAGATGGATGTCATGGGAATTTCTCTTCTTACTTGAGAAGTTTACATAGGGCTGATCATGGTGTTGGACACCTCTGGGATTTTATTCAAAATCAAGTTCCTGAAATGTCAGGTAATACAACTATGATTGTTGCTCCTGAGCATGGTAGAAATGATGACCCAAACGGAATTAAAGATGCTAATGCTTTTTATGGTTATGATCACTCAGATTCTAATTCTCAAAGGATATTTAATATGATGGTAGGTCCTGGCATTGACTCAAATCTGTCTATTGGAAATGAAAATAATAAAGTTGGTGATATTGTTAATATTGCTCCAACTATTGCAGAGATATTAGGATTTAAAAATGATATTGTTAATACTGGTCTTCTTGCAAGTAATCAATCTTTTTTTGATCTAATATGATTAATAGGGTATCAATTTTAATGATATTATTTGTTTTAATCTCATGTAAAAAAGATGAGATTATAAACCCATATGATCACCCGGATTTATTTCCAGTTGTTACAGAAGATTCAGTCTACTTTAATAATCCCTCATCATTTTCTGCCTTGCACAATAATATTTTTGTACCAACTTGTGCGAATTCAGGATGTCATGATGGTAGTTTTGAACCGGATTTCAGAACCATTGAAAGCTCATACAATACGCTAGTATATCAACCAATAATAAAAAATGATCCTAACAATACTTACCAGTATAGAGTTTTGCCGGGTAATTCTGAGATGTCTGTAATGTATAAAAGATTATTAATTGATATTGACGGAAACTCAGGTGTTATGCCTTTGTCAGCAGAGTATGATCCTGAACATTATTGGCACAATGACAAAGAAGAGCACATTCAAAATATTAAAAACTGGATTGATTCAGGTGCAGAAGATATGTTTGGAAATCTACCTTTTTTACCAAATAAAGTACCAGAGATGAGAGGTTGTATTGCATTTGAGCCTGGCCAAACATCTCCACTCTCTAGATCTCAGCCAAGAGGAACAATATATGTTCCTTCTAATTTAAATTTTGTTGATATCTATTTTAGCGTTGAAGATGACTTACTTGCTTCAAATCAACTTTCTTACAACAAATTAAAGTACTCTGGCAATATTTTAAATTTTGAGAATAAACCATTCTATGATCTAGAAGTTTTAACAAATCCTATAGTTGAAACAGGTTTTTATCAGAGTACTACCGATGAGTTTTTTCATAAATATAGTCTTGATGTATCCCAATTTGATGTAGGAGATGTTGTCTTTTTAAAATTTTTTGTTGATGATAATGTTAATGGTGTTATTGAAATCCCTTCAAATGGAAGTGAGTATCAAATTATAAAACATTTTACATTAACAATAATATGAGAAATTTAATTTTCATTTTTTTTATTATGATTTTTATTTCATCATGCACTAAAGAAGAAAATAATGAAGAATTTTTTATTACTCATATTTCAACAAATCCTACCGAAATCACTGAATTTCAAGAAAATATTAAAGTTAGAGTATCATACCAACATCCTGAAGGTTTCTTAGGATTCTATGATCCTGATTATTTATCACTAGAAATTAAAGATAGTAGATTAGAAAACCCAGACTATTATCATCTTAATCCTTTGAACCCACCTAATCAAAGTGTTTCTATAGTCGGAGAGATTTTTATTGAAATTGATGCTCCATTTGTTTTTGGAAATGGAAATAGTGAAAGCTTAAATTATGCAATTAGGATTCAAGATCAAAGCGGAACTTGGAGTAATTTAATTAATACAAGCACTATAACTGTTAACAAATGATTCGTTTATTAACACTTATTTTATTTTGTTTTATAAGTTTTAATTCATTTGCTCAATTTTCTATGTCTAACCAAATTGTTTATGAATGCTACGGCACTTTAACAGACAGTGAAGCTAATTCTTTAAATGCTGGATGGTATGACCATAATGAAAACTATGCCTTTACAATTTGCCCTAGCAATTCGCTTTCAATAACAATTGATTTCACATCTTTCAATACTGAGCCAACAAATGATTATGTTATGATATATGATGGGCCAAACACAACATATCCAGTTCTTGCTGGCCCGTTCTCAGGAACAAACATACCGCCTCAAATAATTTCATCTGGTTGTGTAACAATTGTTTTTATTTCTGATTTGAATGTAGCTGCTGAAGGATTTGAATTGGTCTGGGAAGCTGAGGTAACTCAACCATCAACACCTCAAATTTCATTTGCTCCAAATCCAACATGTAGTCTAAATACAGTTGTTGTGAATTTAGATCAAAAAATACACTGTGATTCTGTCTTAATTGCTAATTATTTATTTCAAGGACCTTTAAATCAATCTGTTTTACCATTAGCTATAAATTGTATAAATGATTCTACAAATCAGATAGAATTAACATTAAGTCCTGGACTAAATCAAAGTGGACTTTATGATTTGTCATTTCACATGACATATATTGACGAATGCGGTGATTCATGGTCTTTAATTCCTTCAAATCAAATATTTGTTAATGACTGTCCTCTTGAACTGACGCTCTCCAGTGATGATGATACAATTTGTTTAGGAGAATGTGTTAATCTTTACTCTAATGTTAGCGGCGGAGATTCGACTAGCTATCAATATAGTTGGACAAATTCTACAAGTAATAGCAGTGTTATTAATGTTTGTCCTAGCTCCACAACCACCTATTTCTTGACTGTATATGATAATGGTCCAGCATCACAAATTATTGATTCAATTACAATTGTTGTTAACACTCCACCAATTGCTCAATCAAATATTGATATTTGTCAAACTGGTTTACCGATTAATTTGAATGCAAGCCCAAGTGGTGGGATTTGGAGTGGAACAGGAATAATATATTCTAGTGGAGTTTTTTCTGCAGATGGCTTGCCACCTGGCTCATATGATGTTAATTATGAAATTTCTGGATGTTCAGATTTAACAACAGTTAATGTGTTAGAAATTAATGCTGGTTTAGACATTTCTGCATGCGTTAATGCACCAACTTTCAATTTAAATACTATCAATACAACGGCTGGTGGAATATGGTCTGGCTGTTCTTGTATACAACCAAATGGTAATATTGATGTAGGAGGAGTTCCGGTGATAATAAATGCTATTTACAGTCTTCCAAATGGTTGTTCAGATACAATAGATGTGACTGTTTCAAGTTTGTCTGTTCAAGCTGACGATACTTTATGTCAGAACTCAGGAAAATATCCTATTAGCTTTAACCCATCAGGCGGTTCATGGACAACATTGCCACAGAATCCGTTTTTAAGTAGTACATGTATTAATTCAATTTCTGATTTTCCCTATGTAGAAAATTTTGAGTTCGGTTTAAATAATTGGGTACATGATCCAAATAATGATTTTGATTGGTCTTTTAATTACAACTCAACACCCTCTGTTAATACTGGGCCTAGCATTGCTTTTGAAGGTATTAAATATTTGTATACAGAAGCCTCAAATAATAACCATCCTAGTAAAACAGCAAGTATTATAAGTCCATGTCTGAATCTTTCTCAATATAACAATCCAATTCTTAGCTTTTATTTACATAAATATGGAGCTGGTCAAGGACGCTTTTCAATTGACTTATCTATTGATAATGGTGTTTCATGGATTTTAGACTTTTACAGTGTTGATGGTGATTTAGGAAATCACTGGAACGAGGTTTATTTAGATTTATCAAATTTTAATTCTTCAGAGCTTTTAATCAGGTTTAGAGTAATTACAGGAGATGGTTCCATAGGTCCTGGATGGCAAAGTGATGTTGCTATTGATCAAGTTAGTATTCTCTCAGGTCCAGTCACCATCGATGGTTTTTTCCTTTCAGATTATTCTAATGAAATAATTAACAATCTACAGTATTCAATTCAAGGATGCGATGATTTATTAAATATTATAATAAAAGAGGTAGATGCTGGTAATGATACTAGCGCATGTCCACTACAAAATCCTTTCAACCTTAGTGGGACACCCTCAGGAGGAATATGGTCTGGAAATTATATCACTAACCAAATTACTGGTACTTTTGATCCAGCTTTAGCTTCCGGACCAACAAATGTTTTGTATGAAATTAATGGATGTCAAGATACCATCAATATTAATGTAATTAATACTGAAATATTAATAGGTAATTATGATATCTGTCAAAATGAAGGAATACAAAACCTAAATAATGTACCCGTAAGTTATGCTGGAGGTTCTTGGTCAGGTTCGGGAATCATTCAAATTAATAATAATTATTTCTTTGATCCCAATATAGCTGGACTGGGCTCACACTATTTAATTTATGAGTTAAACACTTGTCAAGACAGCTTTTTGGTAAATATCATTCAATCTTCAAAACTTTTGGATTCAATTTTTTGTATTCAATCAAATGATATTTTATTAAATTCAACTGCACCTGGTGGAACATGGGGAGGACCAGGAATAATTAATTCTAATACTGGTCTTTTTTCACCAAGTTCATTGTCAGTTGGTACTTATCAAATTTTTTATCAAAGTCCATCATCATGTATTGATACTTTTAATATTCAGATTTATAATTCTCCAAACTTAGCAATTACAGGAATTGAAGGGTTTTATTGCAATGTTGATTCTAATATTTTAGTGAATGTATCTCCATCAGGTGGTATTTTAAGTGGTAACGGGATAGTTGCTAATTATTTTAATCCGTTTCTAGCAGGAGAAGGCTATCATCAGATAAGATATGAATATGGATCAGGAAATTGTCTTGTCTCAGTTGATACTGTTATTCTAGTAGGACCAAAACTTGATGTTAGTATTAGTCAGTCAAAGGATACAATTTGTGTTGGTGAAGAAGTAAAAATTTCTTCAAATGCAGTTGGTGGTAATGGAAATTATATTTTTAGTTGGGATAATGGATTAAGTAACAGTTTTGAACATTTTATTTCACCTGCTAGCTCAACAACTTATAATTTAACGCTTTCTGATGGCTGCTCAGAAGATGTTACAGCATCTTTCTATGTATTTGTGCACCCAAGTATAGATTTTACTTATAAAACATCTCAAATCAAATGTTATGGAGAAATTGGTTATATAAAGGCTAACATGATATCAACAGGTAATTATGAATTTAAATGGAACAATTATATTCCATCTCAGCTTGATAGTGTTTCTGACTTAGTTGGAAGTGACTATACTTTAGAAGTAATAGATATTCTATCTAATTGTTCAAATTCAGAGCTAATTGAGATTCCCGGATATGCAAGGATAAATGCATCTTTTTTTGCCAATGTTAACCAATGTCAATCAATTTTATCCTCAGAGTTTCAATTTATTGACAATAGTGTTGTTAATGAATCTGAGATTTCAAATCAGAGCTATTGGGACTATGACGATGGCTATTTTGACAACTATGTTTTTGGAACAAATCCGTTCCATACCTTTTCGGACACTGGACTATTTAATGTTAAATTGATTTTAATAAATGAAGGTGGTTGTATTGATTCTTCAAGCACTCAGGTATGTGTAATACCTGAAAATAAAATTCATATACCAAAAAGCTTTACCCCAAACAATGATTTATGTAATGATAACTTTTCTGTAATAGGTGTTGGTGGTTTTGAAAAGTTCTCAATTAAAATATTTTCTAGATGGGGTAGTGAGGAAATTTTCAAATCTAACAAGATTGAATTAATAAGCTCATCATACAATTCATGTTTTAGTCAAAACTTCACTGATTCCTACTACATGATGGGAGAGTGGGATGGTCGTACTAAAAACGGAAAAAAAGCTCAGTCAGGAATTTACGCATATGAAATAATTTACAAAGCTTATGGAATTGCTGATAGTAAAAAAGTTGTTGGAACAATTAATCTTATAAGATAATTACATGCTGTCCCACAGAGGTTGATAGCCAATAACCTTCCACTGACTTTGATCATTTTGCTTTAACAATATAGTTTCCTCAAAGTTTCTAGTTTTTTCAAAAAATGCTTCATATTTTATTTCAACAAAAAAACCATCACCTACCCCCTCAACGCTGCTGAGAAACTCACTTGATAATATTTTTCTACTCTGCTCTTTTTTACCAAATTCTTTAACTAAATCGTTAAAATATCCTTGCCAAGCTAAAGAATCATAGATTTCTTTTACTTGATTGTCCATCATTGAGTATGTTAAATCAAATCTAAAATTATCCATATCATTCAACCATTTATTTGCAATGATAGTAGCATCTTTTATATACTTGTCAGTGTACTTTTGTCCAAAACAGTTATTGTATGAGAATAAAATAATTATCGATACAAGTATTTTTTTTAGTTGGTTTCTCATAAAAATATAGTTTTTTTTGAATTTTTTGTTCTAGCAAATTTAGTTTTTATTGTTAAAAACCTAATTTTCTTAATAACTTTTTGAATTTAATATTATTGTCTATTAGTAATATTTTAAGAATGTAGATGAAAAGAAATTTCTTTTATCTAATTGATAATCAAATATTTATAATTAATTATTTTTTAGTATCTATTGAACTATTTTTAATTTTGGATCTTCTCTAGTAATTTAAAAAATTGAGTTATTAACAATTATGAATATTGCCGTATTTTTACTAGAGATAGAATGTTTTTTTTTCTATATTTAACTTGTAAATTTAATTATTAATTAAAAATTATAATCATGGGTTTTACTCACAATAATTCAAAAGGTACTACTTACCACCTAAACAAAAAAGATGTTACTTTAAAGTCTACTGGTAGAGTACAAACAATTTATTACTTCTCAAAAGATTCAAGACCAACTGCTTGTGACAAGCCAGATGGATACTCTGTTAAGGAGAACCAAAGAACTGGATTACCTTTCTTATCAAAAGGTTAAGAAGAAATAATGAATAAATTAAAAAAGCCCTTTTTTAAGGGCTTTTTTTTGTTATTTATCTTCTAAGTAAAGTCATATAGTAGAGTAGATAAGTTGTTGCTGCGAGAGCTGATACCAGATAGGTTCCAGCAGCCCATTTTAGTGCATCTTCAGCTTGAACTATTTCCTGACCATTTGACACATTTGATTTTTTCAACCACTTTATTGCTCTATTACTGGCGTCATATTCGACAGGTAGGGTAACAAGTGAAAAAATTGTAATTGCAGCTTGCAAAAGAATGATTAACATTATCATTTGGTTGAAAGAGAAAATTTTGAGAAATCCAGCTCCTAAAAGACCAAATATGAAAATCATATTCATCATTTTACTACTTAAACTTACAATTGGAACAAGTTGAGATCTCATTTCAAGCCAAGAGTAAGCAGTGGCATGTTGGACTGCATGTCCACATTCATGTGCTGCGACTGCTGCAGCTGAAATATTTCTTCCGTTGTAAACATCAGGGCTTAAATTCACAGTTTTGTCTTTAGGGTTGTAATGATCAGTTAACTTACCTGGAACTGAGACAACAGAAACATCAAAAATGTTATGTTCATTTAACATTTTTTCAGCAATTTCTTTTCCTGAGAGTGATGAAGAAAGAGGAGTTTTACTATATTTCTTAAACTTACTTTTAAGTTGGTTACTGACAATTCCACCAATTATCATAAAACCAATCATTATTATCCAAATCATATTATTTTTTTTTTGAGATTAATTTATAATTAACAAAATTAGAAAATTCAATTATTAAATACAATAATAAAATCTTAGATTTGCTAGTATATGGTTGATAAAAAAGATAGACCACTAATACTGGTTACAAATGATGATGGAATTGGTTCTAAAGGAATTAATGAACTTGCTATAATTGCTTCTAATTTTGGAAATGTTTATGTAGTTGCGCCCGACAAGCCTCAATCTGGAATGAGTAGTGCTATAACTCTTGAATCAATCATTAGATGTAATTTATATGAAAATGTAAATAGTAATATTGTTAAGTATTCATGTACAGGTACCCCTGTTGACTGTGTAAAATTAGCTATAAACAAGATTTTACCAAGAAAACCAGATTTGGTTTTATCTGGAATTAATCATGGTTCAAATTCTTCCATAAATGTTATTTATTCTGGAACAATGGCTGCAGCATTTGAGGGATGCTTAGAAAAAATACCTTCAATAGGCTTTTCCTTATTAGATTATTCATCTAATGCTGATTTTAATCATTGCACTGAAATAGTTCATTCAATAGTAGAAAAAATTTTGAATAATGGTTTAGAAAATGGGGTATGTTTAAATGTTAATATTCCAAAAAAATCAAATGAAAATATTAAGGGCATAAAAATTTGTCGACAAGCTGATGCAAATTGGATTGAGGAATTTGATGAAAGAGTTGATCCTAAAAAACTAAATTATTTTTGGTTAACAGGTACTTTTGTTAATTATGATAGTGGAAATGATACAGATGAGCAAGCACTAAAAGAAAATTATATATCAATAGTACCTGTGAAATACGATTTAACTGATCACAATTATATTAGCTCATTAAAGAAAATTTTTTAATGAGTAATAGTCTTTCGAAAGGGTTTTTTATTGGATTAATTAGTCCAATAATTGCTTTTATTATATATGTAGGTTTTTATAAAAATCTGGATATTCTTGAAACAATAAAATATCTATACAAGGTTAAAAAGTTATCTCATGTAGTAAGCCTCTCTTTAATTTCAAATCTTCCTTTATTTTTTCTGTATTTGAGATTTAAGAATTATAATCAATCAAGAGGTATTATTTTGTCTATGTTTTTTTACGCAGTTATAATCATATCACTCAAATTTATAATATGAGAATTTATATAATAGCTGCAGAACCATCATCTGATTATATTGCTTCAAAATTAGTATCTCAAATGAAAGTCTTAAACAAAAATTTAACTTTTAGAGCTTGGGGTGGAAAAAATTTAGAAAAACAAGATATTCAAATTGTTGTAAACAATAGACAAACTTCAATTATGGGTTTCTCTTCAATTATTAGAAATTTTAAAATAGTTTCAAATCAGTTTAAATTTTGTAAGCGAGATATTTTAGCATTTAATCCTGATAAAATTGTTTTAATTGATTACGCAGGATTGAACCTAAGAGTTGCAAAATTTGCAAAGAATAAAAATATAGAGGTAAGTTATTATATACCACCAAAAATATGGGCATGGAACAAAAGAAGAGTTTATAAAATCAAAAAGTATGTTGATAAATTATATGTTATTTTCCCTTTTGAAAAGGATATTTACAGCAGTTATGGAATTAAAGCAAATTACTTTGGTAATCCTATTTTTGAAAATAAACATGAAAATGAAAAGCTAAAGGAAAATGTAATTGCTTTGCTTCCTGGAAGCAGATTGCAAGAGGTAAAGAAAATCCTGCCTGAGATGCTTAAGATTGTTCATCAATTTCCAAGTTACAAGTTTATAGTTGTTAAAAGTTCTAATATTTGTAAATCTCACTATTATAAACTAATTAGAAAAAACTCATCAAAAAATATCTTTATTTCAAATGAACCAACATTGGAAATACTCAGAAAATCTAAAGCCGCAGCAGTCACTTCCGGAACAGCGACTTTAGAAGCTGTAAAGATGAATGTTCCTCAAGTTGTATGCTATAAGACAAGTAAATTAAATTTCTATTTAGCAAAATTTTTATTAAAAATCAAATATATTTCCCTAGTCAATATATTATTAAATAAGCAATGCGTTAAAGAATTAATTCAAAATAATTTAAATCCAAAAAAACTATCTTTTGAGTTAAATAGACTTATTGATTTAAATTATTCAAAAAAGATGGTATTGGATTACAAAAAAATTCATGGTCTGCTCTATCAAAGAAATACATCTAAAAAAATAGCTACTGATATCTTAAGCTAATTTTCTTTTGCGTATTTAATCAAGCTCGAATATGTTAATAATACTTGGTTGCAGCTTCCCGCATCAATGATTTGGTCATAATCATAAAAAACATTATCTAACTGGTCAGTAAGTTGCCAATTTATAGAGGTAATACTTGATTCATACCATTGAATAGTAGCTGAAACAAATCCTGGTTGATAACAATCTGGTGCGCTAAGAGAAAAAGTGAAAGGATAGGAGTCGTATCCTACAAAACTTTCATCAATAAAAAAATTAATTTGATTTGTTTGAGAGCCGAGATATACAGCTGCATTAGCATCTAAATAAAATACGATATCCGCTTCATAAATACAGGAGCCATCATCAATGTCTGTATTTGGTGAGTAATTTGTTGCTAGAGGATCAAGACATCCATAAATTGTTCTGTTACTATCAGAGCAAGAAGCAAATACGCATAAAATTAAGATAAAATAAATATTTTTCACAAGTTTAATTTACAGCTTTTCTTCCACAATATTCATTATTTCAATCTCTAACTTTTTACTTTTTTTTATGATTGTATCTGTTTTTTTGTTGATTGACTCAATAAATTTTAAATCATCAAAATCTTTACAGTTAATTTTTACATTTAATAAACCTCCTTTTATAGCTGCAATAGCACATAAGCTAGCAACACCAGCATCTGAAATTGAATTTGGATTACCATGCAATGCCATCTCTTTTGTAATTTTCATGCAATCATAGGCTTTTTCCATAATAGATAAAGGAACAAGAATTGCATTTTTTGTAGCCCTAGAGATAGCCTCATTTCTCATTTTCATTTCTTCTTCAGTGTCTTTGGGTAGTCTAATAGATTCAATGATTTGGTTGAAAGCATCTGTATCTTTGTCAACAAGATCAATGAGTTCACTTTGAATATCTAAACCTTTTTTAGCCCATTTAGAAAAAAACTCCCATCTGTCATCCCAACCTCTTTTATGAGAGGATAAGTTTGCTACCATTGTTGTTAATGAAGCAGCTAATGTACCACAGTATGCGGAGATAGAACCCCCGCCAGGAGCAGGACTTTCTGATGAGGTTTCATTTGCAAATTCAGTTAAACTTAATGAACTTAATTTTTCTTTAGGTTCATCAATAAGATATTCAATGATTCTTTCTCTAGGTTTAAAATCAAACAAATCATCAAGTCCTAAGCTTTTTACAGCAATATTTATAATTTCTGACTCTGGAATACCTAACGATCTCTTTTGTTTTTTTAGAAAGTATTCACCAGCATCAATTAATACTTTTTTTGGCACCAAACCAATTAGCTCTGAGCCAGTAACTCTTATTCCCTTTTTTGTTGCTTGTTCGCAGGTTTTGTCAAATACCAAATGTAATGGTGATACGTTAATATCAGTTAAATTGTATGAAATTTGTGCAATATTGTATTCTTTAATAAACCAACCTATCCCTTTTACTGATTTAAACATTCCTGGTTCTCTGAGCGGGTTTCCTTTTTTATCTTTGATGATTTTTCCGTCAAGTTTTCCACCTTCTCTTTTAATTCTTCCTGCTTCTCTAATATCAAATGCAATAGAGTTTGCTCTTCTAGTTGAAGTGGTGTTCAGATTTACATTATATGCAATCAAAAAATCTCTGGCGCCTACAGCAGTGACACCAGATTTTTTAACTGTTTCATTAAATTTATCTGGACCATAATCAGGCTTCCACTCTTTGGTTTCAATTTTTTTTGACATGGCCTCATATTCACCACTTCTACAGTTCGCAAGATTTTTTCTTTCTGTTTTAGTTGCTGCTTCTTCATAGCAGTAAACAGGTATGCCTAATTCATTACCAATCTTTTTTGCTAGCTTTTGAGCCCACTCAACAGTTTCTTGCATAGTAATGTTTGAGATTGGTACTAAAGGACATACGTCTGTAGCTCCCATTCTTGGGTGTTCTCCCTTATGAGAAGACATATCTATATTCTCTTGTGCGGTTTTAACTAATAAAAAAGCAGCATCAATTACATTTTGAGGCTCACCTATAAAAGTTATTACAGTTCTATTTGTTGCATTACCAGGATCTACATTTAATAATTTTACTCCCTCAACTTTTTCAACAACTTTTGAAATTAATTCTATTTTTTCTTTATCCCTTCCCTCAGAAATATTTGGGACACACTCAATTAGTTTTTTCATGACATTTATCTATAAAACAAAGATACTATTCTTAAGTAGAAATATATATTTTTGTAACGTGTTTGATAATAATAACAAAGAAATAGATTCTGGATTAGCACTACCGCTAATGGAATCTTTTTATACCATACAAGGTGAAGGTTATTTTTCAGGAATACCTTCTTATTTTTTAAGAATTGGAGGTTGTGATGTTGGTTGTCATTGGTGTGATGTAAAAGAGAGTTGGGATGCAGAATTACATCCATTGACAAAAATAAAAGACATATTAAAAGGTCTCGATCATAGTATATGCGATAATATAGTTATTACTGGAGGAGAACCACTCATGTATAACCTTGAACCTCTAACCAACTTGCTCAAAAAAAGCAAGTTTAAAATTAACTTAGAAACTTCGGGTGCTTATCCTTTAACTGGTACTTTTGATTGGATATGTTTATCACCCAAAAAAAATACTGATGTTATTGATAATTTTTATGAAGACTGTAATGAGCTTAAAGTTATTATTCAAAATAATCATGATTTTAAATGGGCAGAAATACAGAGGAATAAGCTACAAAAAGACTGCTTTATGTATCTTCAACCTGAGTGGAGTAAAAGCAAAATTATACTGCCAAGGATTATTAATTATGTTAAGAATAATACAAAATGGAAAATTTCATTACAAACACAGAAATATATGAACATTCCATGATTTTTAGATTACTCACTTTAATGTTTTTTATTCCAATAATTGCTTTCAGTCAAAAAAATGATTACAAAAGCTATGATAAAGCAGTTTCTTTAATGAAAAAAGAGAAATATAAAAAATCCATTGAAATTTGCAACAAAATTATTGAGGAAAACCCAAGCTGGAAAGCTCCTTATTTACTTGCTTCAAAGTGTTTTGAGAAAAATAATCAGATTACAAAATCAGCAGAATTCCTACAAAACAGTTATAGTTTTCTCAACGACAAAGCATATTTAGATATTGGAAATTTATTTTACAAATACGGTTTCTACGAAGAGGCACTTGAAAATTTTAAAAAGATAGTTGGTGAAGTTAGAAATAGCCAGTTTGATTCCTTTAATTTAAACTTAAAAATTAAATCTTGCTTATTTTCAATAAATCAATTAATCAATAGTGACTCAACTATCAATCCAATTAAATTAAACTCTAATGTAAACACTTCATTTTCTGAGTATTTTCCCGTTCTTTCATTAGATGACAGCTTACTTCTTTTTACAAGAAGAATACTAAATAAAGACGATGTTTATGACGAAGATATTTATGTTTCAAAAAAAGATTCAATTTTTTGGACAGAAGCATCTTCATTAAACTTAATTAATTCCAGTAATAATGAAGGTGCTGTTAATCTTACTTCTGACAAGTCAACATTTGTTTTTACATCTTGTAATAGAAGAGAGGGATATGGAAGATGTGATATTTATTTTATGAATTCTGATGGTAAAATATTTAATGCGGGACCAAAAATAAATACCAAACATTGGGAGTCACAAGCATGCTTTTCTCCAGATAACAAGTACTTGTACTTTGTAAGTGATAGGCCAGGTGGTTATGGTGGAAAAGATATCTGGATGTCTGAACTAACTACAAATGGCTTCAGTACTTCAGTCAATCTAGGATCAATAATCAACACTAAAAAAGATGAAATGACACCTTTTATTCATTTTGATAATCAAACTTTATATTTTGCTTCTGATGGACATACTGGCTTTGGAAACTATGATATTTATATTTCTAGAAGAAAAAATATAACTTCAATGTTTGAAAAGCCAGTGAATCTAGGGCCATCTATTAATAGTTTTAAAGAAGAAAATTGTTTTTTTGTTTCCTCTGATGGTAAAACCGCCTATTACTCAACAGATCGTTTTGATAATCATCATGATATTTACACTATTCAAATAAATGATTCTATCAGACCAAATAATATTTTATTAATTGAAAGAGAAATTCTTAGCTCAAAGAATAGAGAAGTTGTATTAAATAACATACAATTTGAAACTAACTCATATTCTCTGATTAATTCATCATTCTCTGAAATTGATGAATTAATTTCAAACCTAAAAAAATATGAAAATTTAGAAATTGAAATTCAAGGACATACTGACAATGTTGGCAACTATGATTACAATTTAAGGCTATCAGAGCTTAGAGCTAAATCTGTATATAATTATATTATCGAAAGTGATAGTTTGCTTGTAGAAAGAATTTCTTTTAAAGGATATGGAGAAGATAAGCCAATTGAAGATAATAAAACAGATAAGGGTAGAGCAATAAATAGAAGAACATCATTTCTAATTAAGAATTTCTAATTTCTCATCCCATCTCCAATAGAAATTCTTTAGATACTTTTTATCTTCGGTGATTTCTTTAATTGGAACAGTTAAAGACTCAGCATTTCCAGAATATATTATTTCTTTTACTTTTCCTTCAAAAAAATTAATTAAAATTTGAGGGCTTTTTGTGTGATTTAATCCAATATTTTTATCGAATTCTTTTACCAAATAAATACTTTCACCTTGGCTGTGTACATTAATTTTTTGTAGAATATTCAAAGAAAAGGTGCCAGATATTTCATTCCCTTTAATTTGATTAAAAATTGTAGTGTCTGATTTAAAACAAATAAAGGGATTATTTGGTAAATAGAAATTTTTAATTTCATTATCGAAGTATGTTAGTATAATAGTATCTGATGTTACCTGATATCCATCTACCCAGATAACAGGATTACCATATAACCTGATCAATGAGTCATTTTGATTAAATGAAAGAGAATCACATTTACCTAATAAATTATTGCTAATAATTTTCACATCTTTATGAGATATTAATGTATTTTTCTTAAACAAAACTATTTCAGAATTTATATTTAAGGTATCATCTTTATTTAGAAAACTAATTTTTGGTTTTTCTGTAAAATATCTTAAACTATCGTTAAATAATGCATAACCACTATTTATAAATATTTTATCGTCTTCGTTTACTAATGTTACGTTATCGATTGCCTCAATATTATTTTCTTCATCAGTTATAAACATGTCTGATTGCAAGACAAAATCATTATCTCTTATATAATTGTTCTTTGAAAAAACCCCCCTTTTACTATCGGAATTATATCTCCCATGTTCAAAATAAAGGTTCAAATCCTGCTTTATGTAATTTGACGGTCCATCTATTAGATAAAGATTTTTTTTGTTGTCAAAATTTAAATGATTGGTGATTAATCTATTATTCTCAATTACAGTTTTCACTGAATCTTGGAAAAGGTATTTGTCAGTTTTGATATTATACTCTCCCTTTTTTGATATAATATTCTGACTACCTTTTTCTACTTGACCACCACCATAGTAAATTGCATTATCATTTGAAAAGTTAATAATTAAATTGTTAGTGAATAAACTTTTATCACTCTTTTTAAGTTTTACATTATTTTTCAAATTAGCGGTATTTTCTTTTGAATCAAAAACGAGATCTTTACAATAAATTAATACTGAATCAGACTCAATTGAAATATTGCCAAAACACTTTATCTTGCCAATATCTAAATAATGGTGAGCAGAATCACATCTTAGAAAATAGTTTTCATGTTCAAAAACTATGTTTCCTAAAAGTCTAAGATATTCAGGGTGTTTGTTCTTATCAGAAATAGTACTATCTGAATTAATAATATTTATAGTTTTTCTCTCTTGTGACTTACAATCATTTATTAGTGCAAATGACAATACAATAAATAAAAATTTTAAAAAAATTTTATCTGAATAAAGTTTGTTTTCTATCAGGTCCAACAGATACAATTTTAATTGGAAGCTCAAGGATTTGCTCTAAAAGATTGACATATTCTTTTAGTTCGAATGGTGAATCTTCATAACTACCTAGTTGAGTTAAATCCTTTTGCCACGAAGGAATGTCTTTAAAAATACAACTAAAATCACCATCAGAAATATCAAATGGAATATAATCTAATTTGATATCATTATGTATGTAATGTGTACAAATTCTAATTTTTTCGAGCATTGATAGAACATCAGCCTTCATCATCATTAGTTGAGTTACTCCATTTATTTTAATAGCATATTTTAGTGCTGGAATATCAAGCCAACCACATCTCCTCGATCTTCCTGTAGTCGCACCAAATTCATTACCAACTCTTTGTATTTCTTCTCCAATACTATCAAAAAGTTCTGAGGGAAAGGGACCGCTACCAACTCTGGTACAGTAAGCTTTAAAAATACCAAAAACCTCACCAATTTGGTTAGGTGCAACGCCAAGTCCAGTGCAAGCTCCAGCAGCAATAGTGTTTGATGAGGTGACATATGGGTAAGATCCGAAGTCTATATCCAATAATGAACCCTGTGCACCTTCAGCTAAAACACTTTTGTTAGCAAGTAGTTGGTTATGTAAATACTCCTCACTATCAATTAATTTAAATTTTCTGATTGTTTCAATGCTTTCGAACCATTCTTTTTCAAGTCCATCTATTGATTCTTCAAAAGAATAGAATTTTAGAATTGTAAGATGTTTTTCTTTTAATTTATTGTATTTATCTTCAAAATTTTTATTGTTTATATCACCAACTCTCAAACCATTTCTTCCAGTTTTATCCATATATGTTGGTCCAATACCTTTTAAAGTCGAACCAATTTTATTTTTTCCTTTTGCTATTTCTGAAGCTTTGTCAATCATTTTGTGAGTGGGAAGAATAAGATGTGCTTTTTTTGAAATTAGAATCTCAGAGGTTTCAATATTTAGTTTATCTATTGATTCTATTTCCTTTCTAAAAATTAGTGGATCAATGACAACACCATTACCTATAAGATTAGTTACTCCAGCATTAAAAATTCCAGATGGAATTGTATGCAGCACATGCTTAATGCCATCAAATTCAAGTGTGTGTCCTGCATTTGGACCTCCTTGAAATCTTGCAATTATGTCATACTTTTTTGAAAGAACATCAACTATTTTACCTTTTCCCTCATCACCCCACTGAAGTCCGAGTAGGACATCTACTTTATTCATTTATTTTATTTTTTTTACATTGATCTTTATCTATGCATTCTCCGTAAAAATTTAGTGCATGCTTATTAATTTTAAATTTTAGATTTTTTTCAATGAAAGTTTTTATTTCTTGAATTCTAGGGTCGCAAAATTCTACGATTTTTTCACAATCTGTGCAAACTAAATGGTCGTGCTGTTTATTAAAAAAAGATTTTTCATATTGGGAATATGACTTTCCAAACTGATGTTTTCTGATAAGATTACAATCAAGTAAAATTTCAACAGTGTTGTAAAGAGTGGCTCTACTCACTCTGTATTTTTTTTGTTTCATTTTTAAGTAAAGAGACTCTACATCAAAGTGACCTTTTAAATTATAGATTTCTTTTAGAATGGCATATCTTTCAGGAGTTTTTCGATGTTTTTTTTCCTGCAGGTATTCGTCAAAAATTTCCTTTACTTTTTTGATATTATCTTGAGTAATCATTTATCAAATGTAAATAATTAAAACTAAAAAAAAAATTTATTCTAGTCATGATCGTAAGTTCTTTTAATAGAGGAAAGTCCATCAATTTTTTCAAGCTTGTTAGTTAGTGAGTCAAGGAAATTTACATTATGAACTTGTAAGCTGATTTTACCATTAAAAATACCACCTTCACTATTTATATTAATGGATTTTATATTTACACTCATTTGGTTTGAAATAATCTGAGTTATTTTATTTGTTATTCCTAAACTATCTATCCCTTCAACCAATATTGTAGCAATAAAATCTATTTTATCTTTATTTACCCATTTAGCGTCCAAAATTCTGTAAGCAAAGTTTGATCTCATTTGAATTGCATTTGGACAGTCATTTCTATGAATTTTAATGCCATCTTCAACTGTCGTAAATGCAAATATTTCATCATCAGCAATCGGATTGCAACAATTTGATAGCTTATAATCAAGGATCTCACTATTGTCTCCAAATACAATAATTTTATTCGAATCATTTTTTCTTTTGGAAAAACTCTTAGAATTAAACTTATTTCTTATTGTTTGATACCAGCCTGTTCCTCTGAGATTTACAAAATCTTTTATTTGTTTATTATCGATTGCACCAACGCCTATTTGAAAATATAGTTCTAACGAAGAGCTGAGTTGAAAAAATTTTATCATTTCAGTTTCAACTTTATTGTTAAGCTTTATTTTGAGATGTCTTAATTTTCTTTCAATACTTTCTTTACCTTCTTTTGCAATTATTTTTTTTTCTTCTTTTAAAGCATTTTTAATCTTTGATTTTGCGACAGATGTAACAACAAATCTTAGCCAATCTTTCCTTGGTTTTTGTTTATTTGATGTGATAATTTCAACTTGGTCTCCGCTATTAAGTTGTTTGCTTAGCGCTACTAATCTGCCGTTGACTTTTGCACCCATGCATTTAAGTCCAATCTCAGTGTGAATATCAAATGCAAAATCAAGAGCAGTTGAACTTTTTGGTAAAGTTTTCAACTCACCGGCAGGCGTGAAGACATATATTTCACCTGTATATAAATTAAGTTTAAAATCATCGATGAAATCAATAGCATTAGAATTTGGATTTTCTAGAAGTTCTCTAACGTTTTTAATCCAGTTATCAATTGAACTTTCTTTGTTATCTTTCAGTTTGTATTTCCAATGTGCTGCATAACCTTTTTCGGCTATCTCGTCCATTCTTTTGCTTCTTATTTGTACTTCAACCCACTTGCCATCATCACCCATGACAGTAGTATGTAAAGATTCGTAGCCATTTGCTTTTGGTGTAGAAATCCAGTCTCTTAGTCTGTCAGGGTTAGGCTTATAATAATCTGTAACTATGGAATAAACTTTCCAGCAGTCTGCTTTTTCGTTTAGATTTTTTGTGTCAACGATTATCCTAATAGCAAATTTGTCATAAATATCATCAAACTTTATTCCTTTTTCAAACATTTTGTTTCTAATTGAAAAAATTGATTTAGGTCTACCTTTAATTTCAAAACTTATTTTTTCGTTTACTAAGGATTTTCTTATTGGAAAAGAAAATTTGTTGATAAACTTATTTCTTTCAATTTTTGTCTCATTTAGTTTCAAAGAAATTGCCTTATAAATTTCTGGTTTAGTAAACTTTAGACTTAGGTCCTCAAGCTCTGTTTTAATTGAGTAGAGTCCGAGTCTATGTGCAAGTGGTGCGTATAAGAAAAGTGTTTCTGATGAGATTTTCAATTGTTTTTTCTTAGACATTGAAGATAATGTTCTCATATTGTGTAGCCGATCAGCAATTTTAATAAGTATTACTCTTATGTCATCTGACAAAGTGAGTAGCATCTTTCTAAAATTCTCCTGCTGAAGTGAAACATTTTGATCAAAAACTTCAGCGATTTTTGTTAAACCATCAATTATTTTGGCTACTTTTTTTCCAAATTCCTTTTCAATATCCTTGACTGTGAACTCTGTATCTTCTACAACATCGTGTAGTAATGCACCAATAATCGATACTGAATCCAATCCCATTTCCTTACTAACAATTCTTGAAACAGCTAAGGGGTGAAGTATATATGGCTCTCCAGACTTTCTTTTAATGCCACTATGTGCCTCAGATGCATAAACAAAAGCTTTTCTAATTTCTCTTCTTTGATTTTTGGTAAAATTATTTCCAAACGACCTGACAAGAGATCTGTAGCTATTATGTGGATCTTTTAAAAATTGTACTTTTTTTTCCTTTTGCATGCTAGACTTTAAACATAGGGAATTTTCTCATATAATTATTGACATCAAATTTAACCTCATTAACTCTATCTAAATTGTTGATATTAGTTAATATTTCATCAATGAATTGAACAATTTTTTTACAATCATTTTCATTAAGACCTCTTGTTGTTATAGCCGGTGTTCCTATCCTAATTCCAGATGTTATGAAAGGTGATTCTGTATCAAATGGAACCATATTTTTATTAACAGTTATATCGCCAGCTTGTAAAATATCCTCAGCAGTTTTTCCATTAATATTTTTTGATCTTAAATCAATTAGCATACAATGGTTCATTGTTTCTCCTGAGACTACATTATAATCGAGTTTAATAAATTCACTGACCATTGTTTTTGCATTTGCGATGACTTGTTTTGAATAATCTACAAATCTTGGTTCTAGTGCTTCTTTGAATGCAACAGCCTTTCCTGCAATAACGTGCTCAAGAGGACCTCCCTGACTGCCAGGAAAAACTGCTGAATTTAGTAATGTTGACATTGATTTTAGCTTACCGCTTTTAAACTTTTGATTGAATGGATTTTCAATATCCTTACCCACCATAATCATCCCACCTCTTGGTCCACGAAGTGTTTTGTGTGTTGTAGTTGTAATTATATGACAAAATTTCGCTGGATCATTTAATAGTTTTGAGGCAATAAGTCCTGATGGGTGAGAAATGTCAGCTAATAATATTGCTCCAATTCTATCAGCAATATTTCTGAGTCTTTCATAGTCCCAATCCTTAGTGTAAGCCGATGCTCCGCAAATTATCATTTTAGGTTTTTCTTTTAGAGCAATTTTCTCAATATTGTCATAATCTAAATTACCCTCATTATTAAGCCCATAAAAAATAGCGTTGTATAGTATTCCAGAAAAGTTTACTGGTGATCCATGAGTTAAGTGGCCTCCATGACTTAAATCAAAACCTAAAATTTTATCACCAGCATTCAAACACGCTAACATTACCGCTGCGTTTGCTTGTGAACCAGAGTGTGGTTGAACATTAACGTATTCAACCCCAAAAAGTTTTTTTGCTCTCTCAATAGCTAGCGTCTCAACTTCATCAACTATTTCACATCCTCCATAATATCTTTTGCCAGGGTAACCCTCAGCGTATTTGTTAGTTAAACAAGAGCCAACAGCTTCTTTCACTTGTTCACTTACGAAGTTTTCAGAGGCTATAAGTTCAACTCCGTTAATTTGTCTTGTATTTTCTTTTTCGATTAGACTAAATATTTCTTTATCTAGATTCATTTTTCAACTGATTTAATTTTTTACTTTAGTAGATATAACAAAGATAAATTATTATGAACAGAGTCAATCAGCTTTTTGGAATAAAATATCCTATAATTCAAGGAGGAATGGTTTGGTGTAGCGGATGGAAACTTTGTGCTGCTGTTAGTAATGCTGGAGGACTTGGCCTAATTGGATCAGGGTCAATGTATTCTAATGTATTAGAGGAGCATATTTTAAAATGCAAGAAAGCTACAAATCATCCTTTTGGAGTAAATATCCCATTATTATATCCTCATGTTGAAACTCATATTCAAAAAGTTATTGATAATGATGTCAAAATTGTCTTCACTTCAGCTGGAAATCCAAAAAAATACACTCATTTATTGAAGTCGCATGGAATTATAGTTGTACATGTTGTTTCAAACTTAAAGTTTGCTCAAAAATCTTTAGATTCAGGAGTTGATGCAATTGTTGTTGAAGGTTTTGAAGCGGGAGGCCATAATGGTAAAAATGAAACAACAACTATGTGCTTAGTTCCGTTGATTTCTAAAAATATTGATATTCCAATAATTGCTGCAGGTGGAATTTCTTGTGGAAAATCAATGCTAGCAGCTTTATCCTTAGGGGCTGATGGTATTCAAATTGGCTCAAGATTTGCAGTTTCAAAAGAATCTTCAGCGCATATTAATTTTAAAAATCAAGTTATTGAAGCTAATGAGGGTGATACTATTTTAACTATGAAAGATATTACACCAGTAAGACTAATTAAAAATGAATTTTACGATAATATTAAAAGAATGTATAGTCAAAAGAAATCTACAGAAGAGATCAGAGAATTTTTAGGAAAGGGGAGAGCTAAAAAAGGAATTTTTGATGGAGATTTAACTAATGGTGAGCTTGAAATTGGTCAAGTATCTTGCTCAATAGAAAATATATTATCAGCTAAAGAAATAATTGAATCGATTATAATTGAATATAAATCCCAATTATCAAAAGTAAATCAAGATTTTGATTCATAGACTAAAAAAAAAATTACAAAAATTTGGACCTGGTATCATTTTTGCTAGTACAGCTGTGGGTGTCTCACATTTAGTGCAGTCAACTAGAGCAGGAGCAGAGTACGGTTTTACTTCGGTTATATTTATTTTGATGGCAAATATTTTTAAATATCCTTTTTTTGAGTTTGGAACAAGATATGCCTATGCTACTAAAGAGAGTCTTATTGAAGGCTATTCAAGAATTGGAAAGTGGGTATTGATTTCATATCTAATGATAACTATTTTAAGTATGTTCACTGTAATTGCTGCCGTTGGATTTGTTTGCTCAGGGTTAACTTCTCAAATAATTGGTTATGCAGATTTAAGGATAGTCACAATTTTTTTATTTGTTGTTTGTTTTTTTATTCTTTTTTTTGGTAGGTATGTGCTTCTGGAGGATACAATTAAATTAATATCATCTATTTTGCTTGTTAGTACTTTAACAGCATTTATTGTTTGTATTATAGACGGACCAATAGAAGTCTCAGATAATTTTATTGAACCAGATCTTGGAGATAAAAAAAGTATTTTATTTATAATTGCCTTAATGGGGTGGATGCCAACTGCTGTTGACCTTTCAACATGGAACAGTATTTGGACAATTGAAAAATTAAAGATTTCGAAAAATTCTTTTAAAGAAATAATGTTTGATTTTAGATTTGGATATTTAATAACAATAATACTTTCATTATTTTTTCTGACACTAGGATGCTTTTTAATGTTTGGAAGCGGAGAGGAGATCCCCAATTCTTCATCTCTTTTTGCCAATAAGTTGATAACTCTATATACAAGCACACTTGGTGATTGGAGCTACTTACTAATTTCAATATGTGCATTTTCTGTAATGTTTAGCACAACTGTTTCAGTTATTGACGGATACGCAAGGAGTATGTCATTAACTATCAAGAATTTGTTAAATGTAGAAAGTGAGAAGTACTATTTTGTTTGGCTAGTAATTTCATGCATTATACCAGTAATCATAATTTTTAACTTTATGAACGACTTTAAAAAGCTAATTGATCTAGCTACAACAATTTCTTTTGTTATTGCACCTTTTTGTGCCATATTAAACCATTATCTTATTAACTCGAAGTTTGTAAGCCAAAAATTTAAACCTTCAACATATCTTAATATACTAAGCTATTGTGGTATTATTTTTTTATTAGTTTTTTGCATTACATATTTTATAATAATTTGAAGATGATTGAATTGATTTTTTATTATGCAAAATGTAATTTTAAAAATTGTAAATTTGTTTTATGTTGAAAAATTTTTTTTTCATTTCAGTTTTATTATTTTTTAGTTTTCTAACAAAAAAAAGTTACTCCTCGCACCTAATGGGAGGAGAGATTACTTGGGAATGTTTAAAAACTGGTGTTAATACGGGTAGCTATATTTTTACTTTAAAAGTATATCGTGATTGTAATGGAATAACAGTGTCAACTTTTGCACAAACTATAACTGTTTGGGGACATCCAACTGTTACAACAATAACTGCTGATTTTATATCGCAACAAGACGTTTCTCCAATTTGTGACCCAATAAATAGTGGAAATCAACAATACAGTTGTGCTAATGGTGATTTAGGAGCTGTTGAAGAATATGTTTTTCAATCTCAACCTATACAACTTCCTGGAATACCCTCTGCAGCTGGATGGCATTTTACTTGGAACAATTGTTGTAGAAATGCTGCAATTGTGAATATGGCTTCATCACAAGAAGGATTTACTCTTAGAGCAACAATGTACCCTTACACTGATCCAGTTACTGGTGTTCAAGTTCCAGCAGACCCCTGCTTTGATTCTTCTCCAAATTTTAAAGAACAACCGAAAACCATATTATGTACAGGCTTTCCTTTTTCATACAATCACAATGCATCAGATCCGGAGCTAGACAACTTAGTTTATGATTGGGCATACCCTTTAGATGATGATTTATTTAACGGACCAATTTTTAATCCGCAACCAGCTGGAACAGCGGGTGCTAATCCCTCAGAACTTGCTTTCCAAGTCCCATACGCTGTAAACTCACCACTTCCTGGCGCACCTCAACTAGATCCAAACACTGGAGAAATTACATATGATGCCAATACTGCAGGTTTTTTTGTCACTTGCGTAAAAGTACAAGCATATAAATGTGGTCAGTTAGTTGCTGAAGTTTTTAGAGAAGTACAAGTAGTTCTGATTGCTTGTCCTACAATGCCCGGTACTGGAGCGCTTAATAACCCTCCAAATATTGATAGACCATTTACTGATCCTGTAACCTCATTGCCATCTTATGAAGCTACTGTTTACGCAGGAACATTGGTTAATTTTAATATCACTGGGCAAGATTCTGATCTATACCCTGGATCAATTGCACAAGATTTGACAATGGAAGTATCTGGTGGTCAATTTTCAGACGACTTTATCAACATTAACAATTGTAACAATCCGCCATGTGCAACTTTTAATAATGGAGCTGGGCTAACTCCTCCATTTTCTTCTCCTGGAATCGTTAATGGTGTATTTGAATGGCAAACATCTTGTAATCATATAAATGCCATATTAGGTTGTGGAGCTACAACAAGTACATTTACTTTTTTAGTTAAGGTTCATGATGATTTTTGTCCAGCATTTGGGATAACAATTGCAACTATAACTATAACCGTTGTCCCTCCAATTCCTGATTTAAGATGTATCTCAGTTTTAGAAAATGGTAATATTGAATTAAACTGGCAGTATGCACCTGGTGCTCCACCAACACTAGAACCTTATTTTGTCTACAGAAAGTCATCTTCATCAACAAATTTTGAATTGGTAGATAGTGTATTTTTCCCATCAACATCATATACAGATACTGATCCCTCTGTAGATGGAAATTTAAATGAATATCAATATTTTTTAGCTACTGATCAGAGCTGTGGTATTTCAATAGGACAACTTCAGTCTGATACCTTGACAAGTATTCTATTAAATTCTTCAATATCAAATCTCAACACAATTGCAAATCTTTCTTGGAACAATAATCATGATCCACTTCTTCTGACATCTGATACAGTTTTTGATATCTACATTAAAAGAGACAATAATAGTTCACAAGAAATTATTGATTCAACCTCATCACTAACTTACACTTACGATGCTGACTTCATTGTTCCAATTTGTAATTATGATCCAGTATTCCAAATTCATTTAGAGGATTTATCTGGATGTAGATCAAAGTCTTCATTTACATCTGTTAATCTTAATGATACGCTACCTCCTGATATCCCTTTAATATCTGATATATCAGTTGATAACAACAATAAAGCAGTCATTACTTGGCTGCCAATAGTTGGAGCTGACATGTATATTATTTACATTAAAGACGATGATGGATCTCAAAGAACACTAGACACAGTGTTCACTAATTCCTACACTTATCTTCAATCTGCTGCTGGATATAAATATGAAACTTTTTTAATTAGAGCTCTTGATAGCTGTGAAAATGCCAGCGATTATTCAAGTGAGCATAATTCAATTCATTTGCAAACTGTTCTTGATGCATGTCTTCAAACGCTCACGCTTGAATGGAACGATTACATTAACTGGACAGGTGGGGTTGGTACTTATGAAATTGATATTGTGTCTACAAGTCCATCTGGAAACATTCAAAGTTTTAGTTACTCAGTATTAAATAACAACCCTTTTGTTTTTACTGATGCAATTGACAAGTATAATTATGAAATTTTTATAAGAGCTTACAATTTAGATAGTACTTTTCAAGCAATATCAAATAAAATTAGTGTAACACCAAATTTATCTAAAAAACCTGATTATAACTACATTGAATATGCATCCGTAAATATGGATAATGGTTATGTAGATATTTCTTGTCTCGTTGACAATAGTGCAGTAGTTGATTATTATTCTATTTATAGATCAATATCTAATACTAATAATTTTACTAAAATAGGAGAAATCCCCTTTGATGGTCAAGAAAATGTTTTCTATACTGACAATACCGCTTTAACATCTAAAAATTCATATGATTATATGATCTTTCCAGTTGACACTTGTGGGGTAACTATATCAACAGGCTCAGTTCTTGATCCTAACACTGGTTTATCAACAAATGATACTTCAATTGCAACTACAATGTTATTGAAAACTCAAATAAATTTGGAGGAGGAACTACTAACATTTTCAAGTGATGAATATATAAACACTATTACTTTCAATGAATATGGAAACTGGCTAGGTAATGTAGAAAAATATGAATTATATAGATCTGCAAATAGACAACCTTTTGTCATTCTACCAATTTACATTTTTGATAGGAATAGCAATCCAAATGAAAGTTTAAAGTACAATGATGTTGTAACTGATTTTGGAGAGCAAGGTAATGGAAGGTTTTGTTACTATGTAAAAGCTAGTGAGGGTCTAAATAATACTTATGGCCCTACTAATTTTGGATCTTATTCAAATATCAGTTGTATATCACAAACACCTATAATCTATCTTCCTAATAGTTTTACCCCTAACAGAGATGAACATAACGAATTATACATTCCTGTGACTTATTTTGTTTCTGAAGATGGTTATCTTTTTTCAATTTTTGATCGTTCTGGTAATCTTATTTTTGAAACTAATGATCCTAAAAAGGGATGGGATGGTTCATATAAAGGTAATCTAGTCCAAAATGGTACTTATGTGTACATTCTGAAGTATATAAATGGTGTTGGCAACCTAATCAATAAAACAGGTCCAGTAAATGTTATTAAATAATATTTTTAACTCACATCTTTAAGAAAGATTTTTATTTAGTAATTTTGCATTCCTATTCATGATAGAAAATAAAAAAATATTACAAAATGGGTTAACCTTTGATGATGTTTTGGTCATACCTTCATATTCTGAATTAATGCCAAGTGAAACAAATATCACTTCGTTTTTCTCAAAGAATATTAAAATTAACATACCTATTTTAAGTGCTGCTATGGATACAGTTACTGAGTCCAAAATGGCAATCTCTCTAGCCAGAGAGGGAGGAATTGGTGTTCTTCACAAAAATATGTCAATAGCTCAGCAAGCTTCAGAAGTTAGAAAGGTAAAAAGATCTGAAAGCGGTATGATACAAGATCCTGTTACATTGTCAATTGACTCTACCATTGGTGATGCTTTAGAGGTAATGAAAGAGCACAGAATTGGTGGAATACCAATTGTAAATGAAAAACAAAATCTACTAGGTATCGTTACCAACAGAGACCTTAGATTTCAAAAAAAGCATGATCTACCAGTAAAAGATGTCATGACTAGTAAAAATCTAATTACTACAAAACTAAAAGACTTAGAAAATGCTGAAAATATTCTCAAAATCAACAAGATTGAGAAACTGCCAGTTGTTGATGATGACTATAAGTTAGTTGGTTTGATTACATTTAAAGATATCACAAAAAATAAAATGATGCCCAATTCTTGTAAAGATTCACTTGGGAGGTTAAGAGTAGCTGCTGCTGTTGGTATCACAAATGATGTTGTAGATAGAGTTTCAGCTTTGAATCAAGCATCAGTTGATGCAATTGTTATCGACACTGCTCATGGACATTCTAAAAATGTTGTTGAAGTTTTGAAAAAATTAAAAATGAAATTTTCAAATTTAGATTTTGTAGTTGGAAATGTCGCAACAGCTGAAGCTGCAAAACACTTAATTAAAAATGGTGCAGATGCAATAAAAGTAGGAATTGGACCAGGTTCTATTTGCACAACTAGAATTATTGCTGGTATAGGAGTTCCCCAACTGACTGCAATATTAAATGTTGCAGAAGTTGCAAAAAAATCAAATGTTCCTGTAATTGCTGATGGAGGAATCAGGTACTCTGGCGATATTGTAAAAGCATTAGTAGCGGGTGCAAGTTCAGTCATGCTTGGCTCAATGTTTGCCGGAGTTGAAGAAGGACCAGGAAAAACAATAATTTTTGAAGGTAGAAAATTTAAAAGCTACAGAGGAATGGGATCAATTGATGCTATGGAAAGTGGCTCTAAAGACCGATATTTTCAAGCTGATCAAAGTGATAACAAAAAGCTAGTTCCAGAAGGAATAGTTGGTCGAGTTGCATACAAAGGAACCCTTTCAGAAGTTGTTCATCAAATTTTAGGTGGTATAAGAGCAGGTATGGGATATACTGGTTCAAAAGATATTATTGACTTACAGAAATCTTATTTTACAAAGATAAGTTCCTCAGGAATGACTGAAAGTCATCCTCACAATGTTACAATTACAAAGGAAGCACCAAATTACAGTAGAAAATAAAATATGAAAAAAATAATCTTACTATTACTTATTTCTTTTAGTATCAAGTCATTTGCCAATGAAAATGTTTTAACAATTGGTGATGAAAATGTATCCTTAAAAGAATTTGAAAATATATTTTTTAAAAATAACGATTTAGAATCCTTCACCAAAGAGTATCTTGATGAGTATATGGAGCTCTTTATTAATTTTAAACTAAAAGTTAAAGAAGCAGAATCTCTTGGAATGGATACTTTATCTACTTTCGTCAATGAGCTCGAAGGTTACAGAAAACAACTTTCTAAACCTTATTTAAAGGATAATGAATTTGAGGAGAGCCTTCTTAACGAAGCGTATGAAAGAACAAAATATGATTTAAATGTCAGTCATATACTAATAGCATTTGAGAACAGCTCTACAAAAAGATCGGAAAAGGAAGCTATAGACAAGATAAACTCAATAAGAGATGAAGTTTTAAGTGGTAAGATTTCCTTTGAAAGAGCAGCTATTATGCACTCTGATGATAGATCTTCAAAAATTAACCAAGGGAATTTAGGATATTTTACAAGTTTTATGATGGTTTACCCATTTGAATCAACTGCTTACAATTGTGAAGTTGGACAAATTTGTGGTCCAGTTAGAACAAAGTACGGCTTACATCTTATCAAGTTAAATGACAAGAGAAATGCACTTGGAGAAGTTCAGGTTTCTCACATAATGTTTAAAACACAACAAGGAAACAAACAAAAAAATCAAACTGCTAAGACAAAAATTTTCGATGTATTTGAAAAATTAAATAAGGGTCAAGAATTTGAAGATTTAGCAGAAAGGTTCTCAGAAGATAAATCTAGTGCAGTAAAGGGCGGTAAATTACCTCCGTTTGGTGTTGGTAAAATGGTCCCAGTTTTTGAAGATGTTTCATTTAACTTAAAAAAAATAAACGATTACTCTCAGCCATTTGAATCTGATTTTGGTTGGCATATAGTTAAATTAATTAGCAAAAAATCAATTCTACCTTTTGAAGATCTAAAGGCTGATTTAAAAAGAAAAATTGAAAGAGATTCACGAGCTAATCTAAGTCAAGAAAGTTTATTTAAGAAGCTAAGAGAGGATTACAATGTTGTTAGAATTAGTAAAAGAATTAAACAAATTAGGGGGTATGGTGAGAAAAGTGTTTATGAAGGAAACTGGGATGGAAAAAATGCTAAAGGATTAATTTTTACTTTGTTTATGATTGATAATTTGAAAATTAACCAGCAAGATTTTGTTAAGTATTTAGTAGATAACCAAGAAAAGGGTTCTATTATTGATGATTTATATGAGGATTTTATTAATCTCAAATTGCTTGAGTTTGAGGAGAGTAATTTATCAAAGAAATATCCTGAATACAAAGCATTACTTAAAGAATACAGGGATGGTATTCTTTTATTTGATCTTACCAATAAATTGGTTTGGGGCAAAGCTGTGGAAGATACTATAGGGTTAAATAATTTCTATGAGTCCAAAAAGAATGAATATTTATGGAATGAGCGAGTAGAGGCATCAATTTATACTTGTTCAAGCTTAGCAATTGCAAAGCAAGTAAGAAAAGCTATTTATAGAAAGCAAAGAAATCAAATAGAGAATTCGGATATTATTAAAAAAATCAATAAAGACAACTCCTTAAATTTAAAAATAGAATCTGGAAAGTTTGAAAAAGGTGAAAATAAGATTTTAGACAGTCTAAAATGGAAAAGAGGTATTTCTAATGATATTAAATCTGAAAAAAATCAAATTATAATAGTTCATATTGAATCAGTATTATCGCCCTCAACTAAAAAATTGAGTGAGGTTAAAGGAAAGGTCATCTCAGAATACCAAAATGAGTTAGATAAAAACTGGATTAAAGATTTGAGGCAGAAATATAAATATTCTGTAAACTATGATGTTCTTTACTCAATAATAAATAAATAGTTGAGATATCTAAACTTCTTATTTATTTTTGCCCTACTATCTTGCAAAAACAGATTTCAAAATGAACCAATCGCTGTACTGTATGATCAAAAACTTTATTATGATGAAATAATTAGTGAGTTGCCTAAAAATGAGATTGACACCAATTATTTTATAGAAAATTACATTAGTTTATGGATAAGAGAGAATCTGCTCTTAAACAATGCAAAAATAAATCTACCATCCAAACAAAAACAAATAGATAAAAAAACACAAGATTATTATAATCGACTACTGATACATAAATATCAAAAGGAATTAATAAGTCAGAAAATAGACACGAACGTTAGTGCTAATACAATTTTAGAATATTATATCAAAAACAAAGAAAGTTTTGTTCTTAAAAATGAAATTGTAAAAATAAATTTTGTTTCATTAAAAAAAAGTGCCCCAAATTTAGAAAAATTAATGACAATTTTCTTTGATAATTCAGATGTTGAATTTATTAATGAGTATTGTAATCAATTTGCTGATAAATTTTATCTATTTGATACAACATGGGTGTATTTTAATGAAATTCTACAATATTTACCAGATGATATTGTTAAAGAAAGAAAGTATTTAACTAATATTAAGAACAATATTTTTGAAGATAAAGAAAATTTCTACTTTCTTAAAATTCTTGAGAAGAAAGGAATAGGTGAGTTGTCTCCTATCACTTTAGTCAAAGAAAATATTAGATCTACTATAGTCAATGAAAATAAATTAAGATATTTGAATGAGTTGGATAATCAATTATATATGCAAGCCATTACTGATAATAAATTAAAGATTAACAGATGAAAAGATTTTTTTTAATAATTATAATTACAACTTTTTCAATTATAATTAATGCTCAAGATATAGATAAGATCATTGCAGTTGTTGGAGATGAAATAGTTCTTCATTCTGACGTAGAAAATCAGTATTTACAATACATTTCGCAAGGAGTTACTCGAAATGAGGAGCTTAGATGTGAAGTTTTAGAAGATTTGATGACACAAAAGCTATTGATTTTTTCATGTAAACAGGACAGTATTTTTGTCACTAAAGAAGAAATAGAACAAGAAGTTGAAACTAGAGTTAACTATTATATTGATCAAATTGGTAGTATTGAAAAGGTTGAGCAATATTTTGAAAAAGATATATACCAAATTAAGAAAGTCCTTTCAGAACTAGTTGAAGACCAATTTTTAATTCAGAGAATGCAATCAAGCATTACTAAAGAAGTAAAGATTACTCCCTTTGATGTAAATGAGTATTATGAAAAAATGGACAAATCAGAACTACCATTAATAGAAGATAGGTACAAACTATCTCAGATTATCATAAAGCCAAAAATGTCTGAAGATCAAATTAATAAATTGACAGACAGATTAAATGCTTTTAGAAAAAGAGTTTTAAATGGTGAAGATTTTAAGGTTCTTGCAGCTCTCTACTCTGACGATCCTGGTTCAGCAAATAATGGTGGTGAAATTGGTTTTGTTTCAAGAGGTACATTCGTTCCTGAATTTGAAAAAGTTGCTTTTAGATTAAAAAAAGATGAAGTTTCAGAAATAGTAAAAACTAATTTTGGATATCATATAATTCAACTTATAGAAAGAAGGGGAGATCAGGTGAATGTTAGACATATTTTGCTTAAACCAAAATACTCCTCAACGTCATTACAAAACGCTAGATTAAAAATAGACAGCATATACAACAAAATAAAAAATAATGAAATTAGTTTTTCACAAGCAATCAAGAGCTATTCAGATGATGATACTAAAAATAATAACGGATTACTCATAAATCCTTCAAATGGTTCTTCTACATATACAATTACAGAGCTAGGATCATCAATAAAATATTTAATTGAAGGACTAGATGAGAATGATTTCACAAAACCAGTAAAAGTTGAGTCTAACGAGGGTTCCATTTATAGAATTTTAAACGTAGTTGACAAGATTAGTTCGCATACTGCAAATTTAGATTTAGACTATGATTTTTTCCAAACTCAAGCATTAAATTTTAAAAAACAAGAAAAGTTAGATGATTGGATAGATAAAAGAATAAAAAATACTTATGTAGAATTAAAAGAAATGGATAAAAACTGTAAATCTAGATACAAATGGTAGAAAATAAGAAAAGTGATATTGATTTAACAAAAGATTTTATTAGAGATTATGAACTTTTTTCTAACGAAATAAAAAAAGTTATCGTAGGACAAGATGAAATCATAAAACAATTATTAATATCAATATTCTGCAATGGACATTGCATAATTGAAGGTGTTCCTGGGCTTGCTAAAACATTACTAGTGAGAACAATTTCTAAATCGCTAGGTCTTGATTTTAAAAGAATTCAATTCACTCCTGATCTTATGCCCTCTGATATTGTTGGAACTGAGGTTCTTGATGAAAATAAAGATTTTAAATTCATAAAAGGCCCGCTATTTGGAAATCTAATTCTTGCTGATGAAATTAATCGAACACCACCAAAAACCCAATCTGCACTTTTAGAAGCTATGGAGGAACGCTCAATTACAAATGCAGGTAATAAATATACACTTGAAAAACCTTTTTTTGTTTTAGCAACACAAAATCCAATTGAACAAGAGGGAACATATCCATTACCTGAGGCACAGCTTGATAGATTTATGTTCAATATTATTCTTGATTATCCTAGCATAGAAGAGGAAATATTAGTTGTTAAAAATGATCAAAACAATAATTTATTAAAAGTAAATCCTATTTTATCTGGGGCAGAAATAATTAATTATCAAAAAATTGTGTCAAAACTACCTGTACCTGATAATGTTGTAAGGTATGCTGTTAACTTGGTTTCTAGTACAAGACCTAAATTAAATATGAATGAATTTATTACTAATTATGTAGATTGGGGAGCTGGTCCAAGAGCTTCAAAGAATATTATTTTAGCGTCCAAGTGTCATGCTCTTATAAATGGAAAATATTCGCCTGATATTGAGGATGTTAAAGCAGTTTCGAAACCTATTTTAAGACACAGAGTAATAAAAAATTATAAAGCCGAGTCAGAGGGTATTTCAATTGATCAAATTATTGAAAAAATATTATAATGATTTTGCCGATTGTATCTTTTGGTAATTCCATTTTAAGGTGTAAATGTAGTCCAGTAGATGAAAATCATCCCATTGAGGATATTTTAAAAAATATGTATGAGACAATGTACAATGCTCAAGGTGTTGGCTTAGCAGCACCTCAAATAGGACTAAATTTATCAATTTTCATAATTGATACATCCCCTTTTTGTGATGATGAAAACAATCTCAGACCTCTCAAAAAAGAATTTATTAATCCTGAAATTATTGATTATAGTGGTAAAGATGAGATTTTTAATGAAGGTTGTTTGAGCATTCCAGGTTTAAGAGAAGATGTTGTTAGAAAGGACCAGATAAAAATCAGATACTTTGATAAAAATTTTAATGAGTATACTAAGATATATGAAGGAATAAATTCAAGAGTTATACAGCATGAATATGATCATCTAATGGGTGTATTATTTACAGATAGAGTGTCTACATTAAAAAAGAAACTTTTGAAAAGTAAGCTCAATAAAATAAAAAATGGTGATATTGAAGTTGACTATATTATGAAATTTATTTAATTTTCACTTCCAATATTTTTTTTCTATTTAAAAATCCCTCTAGAAAATCATTTTTCTTAATTCTACCAACGCCTGCTGGAGTACCAGTAAAAATTATATCACCTATTTTAAGAGTAAAAAACTTTGATACATAAGAAATTATTTTGTCGAAGCTAAAAATCATATCAGATGAATTTCCGTTCTGAACAATTTCATTATTTAGCTTTAGAGAAAAATCTATATTATCTAAAATTAATTCATTCTTTTTTATAAATTCATTAGAAATTTTAGCTGAACCATCAAAGCCTTTTGCAATTTCCCAAGGCTTTCCTTTTGTTTTTAAATTGTTTTGTAAATCCCTTGCGGTAAAATCTATACCTAAACCAATTTCATTATAGTATTTGTATGCAAATTTCTCCTCAATATTTTTGCCAAGCTTGCATATTTTTAATAATATCTCTAATTCATACTGTATATTATCGGAAAAATCTGGAATGAAAAAAGGGTGGTTCTTTGGTTGAACTGCAGTTTCAGGCTTGAGAAATATTAATGGTTTACTATCCTTTATGTTATTTAACTCCTTAATATGTTTAACATAATTTCTACCGATACAAATTATTTTCATTAGGACTTAAATTTTTTTTTGAGTTTTTTTTCATTGAGATAAGCAGTGATGATATCTTTTGTGAATAATGGAAATTCTGATCTTAAAATCCAAGAAAAATATCCAGGATTTAAATTGTAAATTTCTTCCAGTGTTTTGTTTTTATATTTCCCAAAGCTGATATAAACTTCATTTTCACTATTTTTTCTTAAAAATCCAGCTAGATCTGCATTGTTTTGATTACGATTAGAAAATTTTGATAAAAAATCTATGTCATTTTGTAAATTATCATACATTTCAACTTGTTTGAGTAATATCTCGTATGTTGCTAATGTATCGGCCTCAGCTGAGTGAGCATTTTCTAAGTTTTTGTCACAATAAAATTCATAAGCAGCTGAGAGATTTCTTTTCTCCATCTTATGAAAGATATTTTGGACGTCAACGAACTTAGTCTTAGAAAAATCAAAATTGATACCAGATCTCAGAAATTCTTCAGCTAAAAGAGGAACATCAAATTTATTTGAATTAAAGCCTGCCAAATCACAATTTTCAATGAGTGATTTTACTTCTTTACCAATTTTATTAAAAGAAGGAGCATTTTTAACTTTCTCATTTGTTATTCCATGTATTTCTATAACCTCTTTTGGAATTTCTACTTGTGGATTAACTAAAAAAGTTGATACTGTTTTTTTTTGATTTGGAAATAACTTGACAATACAAATCTCTACGATTCTATCCTTACTAATATTTGTACCTGTTGTTTCTAAGTCAAAAAAAACTAATGGTCTTTTTAATTTTAGCAAGTTCTTGAACTAGATTTTTAGATTAACATCAAAATTTTCTAAATAATCAGCAACTTTTCTGACAAATTGTCCACCTAAAGCTCCGTCAACAACTCTATGGTCATATGAAAGTGATAAAAACATCATGTGTCTGATAGCTATCACATCACCATATTCTGTCTCTAAAACAGCGGGCTTTTTTCTTATTGCACCTGCAGCCATGATTGCAACCTGAGGTTGATTTATTATCGGAGTTCCCATAACGTTACCAAATGTTCCAACATTAGTCATAGTAATTGTACCACCCTGAATATCGTCCGGATTTAACTTACTTGAACGAGCTCTTGTTGCTAAATCATTTACAGACTTAGTAATTCCAATTAGATTTTTGTTTTGGCATTCTTTAATAACTGGAACAATTAAATTTCCATCAGGTAATGCTGCAGCCATTCCAATATTTACATTTTTATGAATATGAATATTTGTTCCTTCAACAGATACGTTTATCATAGGAAAATCCTTAACAGCCTTAGCCATTGCTTCAATGATTATTGGAGTAAATGTTATGTTTTGTCCTTCTCTTTTTTTGAAATCTTCTTTAATAGAGTTTCTCCAATTGACAATGCTTGTCATATCACATTCTACCATTGAGGTGATATGAGCAGAAGTGGCTTTAGACATTGTCATATGAGAAGATATAAGCTTCCTCATACGATCCATTTCAATTATTTCTACATCACCAGTATTGTGAATTGGAACTTGTTTATGATTGTCATGCTTAACATTTTCCTCTTTTATTTTAGGTTTTTCATCTCTTATCTGCTCAATAGTAATTTCTTCAGCAGGAGTTTTAGTTCTATTTTCAATAAAAGATAGTATATCAGATTTAGTTACTCTACCATCTTTACCTGAGCCGATAATTGAGTCTAGTTCTGATTGAGAAATATTTTCTTTTTTTGCAATATTCTTTACAAGTGGAGAATAGAACTTATCACTAGAGCTCTGAACTATTTTAGTTTCATTTACTTCCTCAACTATTTTTTCAACTGATTGCTCAATATTTTGGCTTATTTCCTCTACGGCTATATCTTCCTCTACTTCTTCAGCTTCTACTTGACTATCAGAATCACTTTCTTGTGTAGTTTCTAGTATTGCGAAAGGTTGTCCAACATTGACAACATCATCGATGTTAAATAACATTTCGACTAGTTTTCCTTCATGAGTTGATGGAACTTCAGAATCTACTTTGTCGGTAGCAATTTCAATAATAGTCTCATCAATTTCTACTAGATCACCGACTTTTTTTGACCATGAAATTATTGTAGCTTCGGAAACGCTTTCGCCCATTTTAGGCATGATTAGTTCAATTCTAGCCATAAATTTTTTTTGCAAAATTAAACAAAATAGGTTAAATCTTAATTAGAAACAGAGTTTTCATATGGGACTCTACTTGTTATTGCAGTTCCAAGTGTTAATTCATCTACATACTCAAGTTCATTTCCAACAGAAATACCTCTTGCAATTGATGATATTTTAATATTAAATTCATTTAGTTTTTTAAATAAATAATAATTAGTTGTATCACCTTCCATTGTTGAGCTGAGAGCAAAAATAATTTCTGTAACTTGGTTTTTATCAATTTTATCCAATAATTCTTGAACCTTTAACTTTTCAGGACCGATTCCGTCCATAGGAGATATTAAGCCTCCTAAGACATGATAATGCCCATTGAATTGCATTGTGCTTTCAATCGCCATGATTGTTCTTACATCCTCTACAACACAAATAACTTGACTTTTTCTTTTGGGATCTTTACATATTTCACAAATTTCTTCGTCCGAAATGCAATTACACTTCTTACAAAATTTGATATTATTGATAAGATTAATAATTGATTGTCCTATACCAATACTATATTTTTTCTCGTTTCTAAGTAAATATAAAACAAGTCTCAAGGCTGTTTTTTTGCCAATTCCAGGTAAAAAAGAAAGATTCTCAGCTGCTTTTTCAACAAGTTTTGATGGGAAGTTCATAAAACAAAATTAAATATTAATATTAGAAAATTCTAAATATATATTTTTGTTTAATGAATCCAAGTGTAATTTTAACCTGCATATTAATATATTTCACAATTCTTTTTATTGTTTCATATTTTACTAGCAGAAATGATAGTAATGAAGCATTCTTTTTAGGAAATAGAAATTCACCTTGGTATATTGTCGCCTATGGGATGATCGGGACAACATTGTCAGGAATTACATTTATTTCTGTACCTGGGTGGGTTGAGTCAAGTCAATTTAGCTATATGCAAATGGTTTTTGGATTCTTTTTTGGATACCAAGTCATTGCTAGATTGTTACTTCCACTTTATTATAAGCTTGGATTAACCAGTATCTATACTTATTTAGAAGATAGATTTGGTAAATTTTCATATAAATCTGGATCAATATGTTTTTTAATTTCTAGAACTATTGGTGCATCTTTTCGTCTTTATTTAATAGCAAGCGTTTTGCAATTTGCAATTTTTGATAGTTGGAACTTTCCATTTTTTCTTACGGTCATAATTACACTTTCATTAATCTGGATATATACATACAGAAGTGGTATAAAGACAATTATTTGGACAGATACTTTACAAACAACATTTATGCTAGCTACTGTACTAATTATTGCTATTTCTGTTTCCAGAAGCTTAGGACTAAATTTCTCTCAAGTTATTGATACAATACAAAATTCATCTTATTCTAAAGTTTTCTTTTTTGATGATTTTGGTGATCAAAAACATTTTTTAAAACAATTCCTTTCTGGTGTTTTTATGGCAATTGTTATGACAGGACTTGATCAAGATCAAATGCAAAAAAATCTTAGTTGTAAAAATTTAGGTGAAGCAAAAAAAAATATGTTTGTTTTTAGTACAATTTTAATTGTTGTTGATTTGCTCTTTCTTTCTCTAGGAGCATTACTTTATATTTATTCCTCTGAAATAGGCTTAGCTATTCCGTCTGATGCAGATATGTTATTTCCTAATATTGCTTTAAACTCAGGACTACCTGAGTATGTAGGCATTTTATTTATAATTGGAATAATTGCTGCTGCATACTCTTCAGCTGATTCTGCCCTGACCTCTCTTACAACATCATTTTGTGTTGATATTATTGATTTCAAAAGGTATAATTCTGAAAAGCAAATATTTATTAGAAAGTATTCCCATTTACTATTGTCATTGGTTTTATTAGGTGTGATTTTATTATTTCGTTCTATCAATGATCAAAGTGTAATAAAATCGCTTTTTACTGTGGCAGGTTATACATACGGTCCTTTGCTTGGACTTTATTCATTTGGTATGTTCACAAAGATTAATATTAGAGACAAGCTGGTTCCTTTAATTTGCATTGTTTCTCCAGTTATCTGCTACTTTATCAAAATGAGATTCAGTTCAATAGGGTTTGAGCTCTTAATAATCAATGGTTTAATAACTTTTCTTTTATTACTTATTTGTAGAAAAAAATAATTTTTCTTGTTACGTGAAGTGCTAGAACAATTGATGTCAACATCAGCATTGAGGAAATTATCTCAGCTTGAGTTATTCCACCTAGTATTTGGTATTCTGTGTTTACTCTTATTTTTTCAATAAAGAATCTCTCTAATCCATTAAAAAAAAGATAAATACTAAAAAGTAGTCCAGGTGTGGAAATTTTTTTTCTTAATTTCCAAAGAAGAGAGAAGATTAATAGGCTTAAAATGATTTCGTAAAATGGAGTAGGGTAGACTGGCTCAGCTAATTGCATACAGAAGTTTCCAGTACATCCCTCTATTGGAATACCTGCATTGATAACATTATTTGGGTAGTTATAACTCCACATCCAGTCCGGTAGAAAGTTTAGTAGTTCTGGTTTTGGATTTAAATTTACTATTCCCCAGTCACCGTCTCCTGATAGATGACATCCCATTCTTCCAATTCCATATGCTAAAATTAATGATGGAGCAAATGCATCAAACAAATGAAAGTTATTAAGGTTATATTTTTTTGCGTATCTTAAAACAAAATATACTCCAAATATTAAACCTCCATAGAAAGTTAGTCCGCTAAAACTTAATATTTGATTTATTGGGTCTTTGATGAAATCGTCAATATTTTCAAGATTATGAAATATTTTAGCACCAATTATACCTGAAATAGCTGCAACCATTATTAAATTCCCCACTAGTTCATGAGGGTGAACATCAATAGTTATTTTTATGGGTTTTTTAAGTCTTGTTTTTTTATTATTTCTAATATCTCTGTAGCAGGAGAATAAAGAGCCTATAATACCTCCAATTAAGGAGCCTCTTGAAGACAAAATAAACGTTTGTGGATTATTCACAAAGTCCGAATAATGTATTATTGCGTCTAAAAGCTTATAACCAATTAAAAAACCAATTAGTAGGCTAATTAATATTTGTTGATTAGAAATATTTTGTCCTATTATTTTATCAACTTTTGTTGAACCAATTAACCCAAGTTTTTCTTTTCTTTTTAGTTCAAGAGAAATAAAATATGATCCAAATAAAAAAGCTAGAGCAACACAAAATCCAAATGTTTGTATTGGTAATGGTATGTAAAGACCTGTTAAATCTTCTATTAAGTAACTAATATTTGGATACATCTTCTAAAATTGGGTTTCCTTCAAAAATACAATCTTCTTTAATTTCACCAAGTTGAACTTTTATTTTTTTATTAGTAAAATCTTTTGAGGATGGAATTCTAACTTTGAGATAATTGTCAGTGAAACCGTATTGGTAACCATTTTTCTTTTTATCCTCAACTATAATTTCCTTTTTTATATTTGAAAATTTTCTATAGTAACTGTATTTGAGTTTTTCAGAAAGAATTCTTAATCTTTTCGATCTTTTTGAAATAGTAAACTTGTCTATTTTACCTTTAATCTTAGTTGCAGGTGTATTTTCTCTTTCAGAGAATGAAAAAACATGTAGATAAGACAGTTTTAAATTTTTTATGAGTTTAAAAGTTTTTTCAAATTCCTCTTCAGTTTCGTTAGGAAAACCAACAATTACATCAGCACCTATACAAACGTTTTCAATTTTTTCTTGAATTTTCTTAATTCTATTTATGTACATACTTGTGTTGTATCTTCTCTTCATGGATTTAAGAATATTATCAGACCCAGATTGAAGTGGTATGTGAAAATGTGGAACAAATTTCTTTGAATTTTTAACGAAATAAATGATTTCATCTGTTATGAGGTTTGGTTCTATTGATGAAATTCTGAATCTATCAATTACATCAACTTTTTCAATTTCCTTTATTAGGTCATAGAAATTTTTGTTGCTAATAGGTTCTTTATAATCACCGATATTTACACCAGTTAAAACAACTTCTTTAGTTCCTTTGTTTCCAATATCTTCAATTTTGGATATTATATTTTTTATAAAATCTGATCTACTTTTACCTCTAGCTAGTGGGATTGTACAATAAGTGCAAGGATAATTACAGCCATCTTGAACTTTAACATATGATCTTGATCTTTCTTCAATACTAAAAGATGGAAAGTAATCAAGATTATTGATTTCACATCCGTGAATTCCTTTTTTAAAATTGTTTAAATATTTGAAAATATTAAACTTTTCTTTAGCGCCAATAACTAAGTCAACACCATCAATTTCAATAATAGATTCAGGTTTTAATTGTGCATAACAGCCAGTTATGATAACTCTGGAGTTAGGTGATATTTTTTTTGCCTTTCTAATTAATCTTCTACATTCTTTGTTTGCATTCTCAGTAACAGAGCATGTATTAATTATAAATAAATCAGCACCCTTATTAAAAGAACTTTCAATTAATCCACTTGCAATTAGTTGTCTTTTTATTGTTGATGTTTCTGAAAAATTTAGTTTACATCCTAATGTATAAAATGCTACTGTTTTCATTTTGCAAAAATATAAACACTTACTAATATTAAGTTCAACTTTTTTAAAAACATCGCTATCTTTAGAAAAATTATGAGATACTTTTTCTTTTTACTTATTTTATTTTCTTTTTCATGCAATGATTTAAGTGTAATCTCTGAAAAGAAAGTTTTTAAATACAATGAAATTTCTGAGATAAATACTTTGGATCCAATATACTCTAGAGACTTGGCTCATGTATGGGTAGTCTCTCAACTATACAACGGTCTTGTAACTTTCGATACTAATATGCAAATTGTACCATCGGTCGCCAAAAATTGGTCTATTTCTGAAAATAAACTTGAGTATAAATTTAATTTAAATACTAATGTATACTTCCATAGTAGCGAGTTTTTTAAAAACGAAAATAGAAGAGTCATTTCTGATGATTTTGTTTACAGCTTTGACAGAATACTTGATAAAAATAACTTATCTCCTGGAAAATGGGTTTTTAATTTAGTTGATAAATATTATTCAACAAATGATTCAACACTGATTATTAAATTGTTGGAGCCATTTTCTCCCTTTCTTGGAATACTCGCCATGCAATATTGCTCTGTGGTTCCTCATGAAGTAGTTGAAAATTCAAATTTAAACAAAAATCCTATTGGAACTGGTCCATTCAAATTTCATAAATGGGATTATGGAAACAAGTTAGTATTTAGAAAAAATGATAATTATTTTGAAAATAATTTACCATATCTAGATGGAATAGCTATTTCATTCATCAAAGATAAAAACACAGCTTTTTTAAAATTTTTGCAAGGTGATCTAGACCTTGTATCTGGACTGGATGAGTCTTACATTGATGAACTACTAAATGTTAATAGACAGCTCAGAGAATCATATAAATCAAGGTTTAAACTTAAAAAAACATCATATTTAAATACAGAGTATCTAGGCTTTTTGATAAACGATTCAAGTATAATTGATAATAATTTGAGAAAAGCGATTAATTGTGGTTTTGATAGAAAATATATGATTAAATATTTAAGAAATGATATTGGACAACCTGCTAGCAAAGGTTTTGTACCTAATGGTATGAACAGCTTTACAGAAGAATATGAAAGTTATGAGTACGACGTTGAATTAGCACATAAGTTTTTAGAAAATAGCAAATACCAAGGCCAAGAAATAAAATTAAATACTACTTCTTCATACCTCAGTCTTTGTGAGTACATACAAAAGTCACTATCTGAGATTGGTATAAATATTTCTATTGAAGTAAATCCACCATATGTACATAGACAAATGGTTGCTAGCAATAAACTAAATTTCTTTAGAGGGAGCTGGATAGCGGACTATGCAGATCCTGAAAATTATTTTGCTCTATTCTACAGTAAAAATCTGACTCCTAATGGTCCTAATTATTTTAATTTTAATGATTCTAAATTTGATAGTTTATACAACTTAAGTGTTTCATTAAATGATTTAAATAAAAGAAACAAAGTTTTTAAAAAAATGAATGATATTATTGAAGAAAAATCAGTAATGGTACCTCTATATTACGATGAAGTTTACAGATTCTATAGTAATGATTTAAGTGATTTTAAGACTAACTCATTTAATGCATTATTACTGAAAGAAGCAAAAAAAAATATAAAGTAGTTTTGATGAATTCTAATTATTATTTTTGTTAAATGAAAATTTCTTATTCCTGGATTAAAGAACATATAAATTTAGACTTAAGCTCAGATGAGCTAGCTGAAATTTTAACTTCAATAGGTTTAGAGGTAGAATCTATTACAAAAAGCTCTAATATCGTTGGTGATTTGGAAGGTATCGTTGTAGGTAGAATCATTGACATCGATCAACATCCTAACGCAGACAGGCTGAAGGTCACTAAAGTCGATGTTGGAGGAGAAATTTTGAACATTGTATGCGGTGCTCCTAATGTAAAAAAGAATATTACTATACCTATTGCAAGAATTGGAACAACTTTATATGATGGTGATAAAAAATTTAAAATAAAAAGATCAAAGCTTAGAGGAGTAGTCTCCGAGGGGATGATATGCTCGGAAAAAGAAATTAACCTAGGTAGTGATGATGATGGCATCATGATTTTAGATGATAAATTCCCAACTGGTAAAAGACTTATTGACTTTTATAAATCAGAATTTGACTATATCTTTGAGATAGGTCTTACCCCAAATCGATGTGATGCAATGTCTCATCTAGGGGTGGCTAGAGATATTAATGCATATTTAAACTTCAAATCGGGAAAGAGTAATCAGCTACTAAAAGATTATAATCAAATCAGTGGTATTGAATTTAAAGATCAATTAGACTTAAACGTATCTATTCAAAATGATAATTGTATAAGATATTCGGGATTAATCATTAAAGATTTGAAAATTAAGGAGTCCCCAGAATGGTTAAAGAAAAAATTAACATCAATTGGTGTTAAGTCGATAAACAATGTTGTAGATATAACAAATTATGTTTTACACGATATTGGTCAACCTTTACATGCATTTGATTATAATAAGATTAATGGAAAAGAAATTATTGTAAGAAATGCTAGAAATGGAGAAAAAATTGTAACACTTGATGAAATCAACAGAGATCTGAACAATGAGGATTTACTTATTTGTAATGATAAAAAGCCTATGTGTATTGCAGGTGTAATGGGAGGAATAGAATCATCAGTCAATTCTGGAACTAAATCAATTTTTTTAGAGTCAGCTCTTTTTGACCAAATTTCAGTTAGGAAAAGTGCAAAAAACCATTCTATAAGTTCTGATGCATCATTTAGATTTGAAAGAGGTGTAGATCCTTCAATTACAATTAAATCATTAAAATATGCAGCTAGTCTCATCTCTGATATTTGTGAAACAACAGAAATTTCTGAAATAATTGATATTTACCCGAAAGAGGTAATTGATAAAGAAATAAATTTTAGTATTGATAATTTAAGCAAAATCTGTGGTTTTAAGGTTAATAAATCTGATGTGTTGAATATTTTTTCAAGTCTGGATATCAAAATTTTAGAAGAAATTAACAATAACTTAAAAGTCAGTGTTCCAGCCTACAGGCATGACGTAAATAGGGAAATCGATCTGGTTGAAGAGTATTTAAGAATTTTTGGCTATAATTCATTCAATTCAGAAACCGTAAATATTTCATACAATTTTAAAGAGTCTTCACAACAGAATTTTGATTCACAGCTGATTAAAAATATAAATCATTTTTTTGTTTCTAACGGTTTTAGTGAGGCAATGAGTAATTCCTTAGTTAATAAAGAACTCAACATATTGTTTAGTGATAAGTCTAAAATTGTGAATATTATTAATCCTAAAAGCAAAGAGTTAAATTCGATGCGATCTAACATGCTTATATCTGCTTTGAGTAATATTTCATACAACTTCAAAAGAAACAATAAAGACATAAGGCTTTTTGAATTTGGCAAAACATACTTCAATGAAGATGATACCTATAAAGAAAAAGAGAATTTAATTATTTGTTTATCAAACATTAAAGAAAAAATTAATTGGAATAAGGAAAATAAATTATATGATTTCTATGATTTAAAAGAATACGTAGATAAATTATTACTAAGCCTTTCAATTGACAACTTGAAATTAATCAATAACAAAAAAGATTATTTTGAATATGGCTTGTCTTACTTCAAAGGTGATTTATTTATTTTAGAAATAGGAAAGATAAGTGTTGGAACAAATAAAAATTTTGATATTAAAAATGATGTTTTTTGTTCAAACATCAATTTAGAAAACTTGTTAAAAATAGTTTCAGATAACAATCTTTCGTTCTCTCCTTTCTCAAAATTTCCTTCAGTGAGAAGAGATTTATCATTTTATGTACAAAATGATATTAACTACGATAAGATCGAAAAATCAATAAAAAAGCTTAATATTGGATTAATTACCTCAATCTCTCTTTTTGACGTTTACAGCAATAAAAAAGATGATAAGAAATCTTATAGTATTTATATTACTTTTCAGCATCTTGAAAAAACATTAACAGATTTTCAAATAGATCAATGTATTGATAGGATTATAACTAAATTACAGTCAGATTTTTCAATTGAAATTAGAGATAAATAAAACTTCGATTAAAGATGCAATAAAATTTTTGGAAAAAGATGATATTCTCGGAAAGTATGTGAAAAACATAGAACCACCAAAAATCAACATTAATGAAGATTATTTTTTCTCTTTATGTAGGTATATAATTTTTCAACAATTAAGTATAAAATCAGCTTCAGCTACCTTTTTAAGGTTTACCTCCTTACTAGATAATAACGTGTCGGCTGAGCAAGTTTTAAAGCAAACAGAGATCAAATTAAAAAATACTGGTATGAGCTTGAGGAAAGTAGAATATTTAAGAATCCTAAGTCAGTCATTTATTGATAATAGTTCATTTGTAGATCTAAAAAAAATGTCAAATGATGATGTTATAAAAACTCTATCATCCATTAAGGGAATTGGTACATGGACCTCAGAAATGTTTTTAATCTTTTCTATGGGAAGAATTGATGTGTTCTCAAACAAAGACATAGGTCTTTTGAATGCTATACAAATCATATACGATCTAGATGAAAGACCAAATTTTGATGAAGCAAATAAACTTGCTAAAAGATGGATTCCATATAGAACTGTTGCTTCTTTATATTTATGGAAAATACTAGAGGGAGAAGACTTTGATTGGTGATTTAAAACTTTATAAGTTTTCAATTATTTTGTCATCAACTAGACTAGGTACTAAGACTTTTAGCAAAGGTTCATTTTGCATAGCTCGTTTAATCGCAAATGTTGCTTCTTTGTTTCTAGCCCAATTTCTTCTAGCTATTCCATTATTAACATCCCAGTAAAGCATTTTTTGAATTTCATTTTCAGATTTTTCACTACCATCTATAAATAGACCGAAACCACCATTAATTACTTCACCCCATCCAACACCACCGCCATTGTGTATAGATACCCACGTGGCACCTCTGAAACTATCACCAATTACGTTTTGTATAGCCATATCTGCAGTGTATTTAGATCCGTCATAAATATTAGATGTCTCTCTATATGGGGAATCAACACCTGAAACATCATGATGGTCTCTTCCTAGAACAATAGGACCACTAATTTCCCCTTCTTTAATAGCCCTGTTAAATGCTTTAGCAATATTAATTCTTCCGCTGCAATCAGCGTAAAGAATTCTTGCTTGACTACCAATAACAAGATTATTTTTCATGGCGTCTTTGATCCAATTAATATTGTCTTGTAGTTGTAATTTTATTTCTTTTGGACTATCTGGAATCATTTCTTCTAGAACCTTAATTGCAATTTCGTCAGTTTTCGATAAATCTTCCTTTGAATTTGAAGTGCATACCCACCTAAAAGGACCATATCCGTAGTCAAAACACATTGGTCCCATAATGTCTTGAACATAAGAGGGGTATTTAAATTCATCATCATCATTGGTTATATCTGCGCCAGCTTTTTTTGATTCAAGAAGAAAAGCATTTCCATAATCAAAAAAATACATACCTTTATCTGTTAGTTTATTTATTGCATTTACATGTCTAATTAAACTCTCTTGGACTTTCGACTTAAATTTCTTAGGATCATTTTTTATCATCTCATTTGACTCATCAAAAGACAAACCTACAGGATAGTATCCTCCAGAATATGGGTTGTGTAAAGAAGTTTGGTCAGAACCAAGCTCTATTTCAATGTTATTTGCTGCTATAAATTCCCAGCAATCAACGATGTTTCCTTGGTACGCTATTGAAATAGACTCTTTATTTTTTTTTGCAATTTCTACTCTTTTAAATAATTGGCTAAGATCATTGTAAATTTCATCTACCCATTTTTGTTGATGACGTTTAATTGTTGCTTTTTCATTTATTTCTGCAACAACACAAATTCCACCAGCTATTACGCAGGCTTTGGGTTGAGCGCCGGACATACCCCCTAAGCCAGCTGTTACGAAAACTTTTCCAGAAAGATCGTGACAACTATTATCTAATTTTCTAGCTGCGTTTAGTAAAGTTATGTTAGTACCATGAACAATTCCTTGTGGACCAATATACATAAATGATCCAGCTGTCATTTGACCATATTGAGTAACGCCTAAGGAAGCAAATTTTTCTAGATCATCTTTTTTTGAATAGTTAGGGATCATCATTCCGTTTGAAACAACAACTCTGGGTGCATTTTTTGAAGATGGGAATAAACCCATTGGATGTCCAGAATACAATACAAGTGTTTGTTCGTCAGTCATCTCCGAAAGAAATTTCATTGTAATTAAATATTGAGCCCAGTTTTGAAATACTGATCCATTACCACCGTAAGTGATGAGTTCGTACGGATGTTGTGCTATTTCATGACTTAGATTATTAAGAATCATGAGCTGTATTGATGCGGCTTCTTTACTTTTGTAAGGAAGTTCATTTATAGAGCAAGCTTGGATTTTGTAATTGGGCATAAATCTGTACATATAAATTCTCCCATATTCTTCTAATTCAGTTAGAAATTCTTTTGAAAGTTCAGAATGAAAACTTGAAGGAAAATATCTAAGAGCATTTCTTATAGCAAGTTTTTTCTCATTAGCATTTAAAATTTTCTTTCGCTTTGGTGCGCGGCTAACACCTGATAAGAAGTTTGGCATACTCGGGATAGTGCTAGGAATCCCTTTTCTTATTTGGTCTTTTAGATTCATCATTTTTCTTGTAATTATATGGACAATGTTTACAATTGTTTTTACAACAATAGCCTCTCTTTAGATGATAATTTTCAGTGAAAACAATGAATCCATCAGTACTGTAGTAAAAGTCATCATTTTGTAGAGCTTTTTTGTTGTAAAAATTATGCATTTGCAAATTTACATTATTCAAGCATATATTTGTGCATGAATTTTAAACTAAATCAACAAATTTTTTCAGAACTATATTTAAATAATAAGATTGAAGTTTTTGTTAAAAGATTAGATTTAATTGACCCATTTGTTTCAGGTAATAAATTATTTAAGCTTAAGCATAATGTTGAACGCGCTTTAGTAGAGAAAAAAAATATGTTAATGACTTTTGGTGGTGCTTTTTCAAATCATATTTTGGCTACTGCAGCTTACGCAAAGAAAAAAAATATGGATTGTCATGCAATAATAAGAGGAGAGGAATATTTTGAGCTAAATCCATTACTTACTCTTGCAAAAGAATATGGTATGAAGTTTCATTTTGTTTCAAGAAATGAGTACGCAAAAAGAAACGATAATAAATATGTTAGTGAACTAATTAGAAAATACAAGAAAGCATTCATAGTTCCTGAAGGTGGCAATAATAAACTTGGTGTTTTAGGAGCCGAAGAAATATTAGAAAAACAAGATAAATCATTTGATTATATTATTTGTCCGATTGGAACTGGAGCTACACTTTCAGGAATTGTTAACTCTAGCAACAGCACACAAAAGGTAATAGGAATTAATTGTATTAATTACACAAAAGACATAAACAAAAACATTTCTCAGAAAACAAATAAAAATAATTGGGAAATAATAAATGAATTCAATTTTGGTGGTTTTGCTAAATTTGATAATGTATTAACTGAATACTTGAAAAAATTTAAATTAAATAATAAGATAACTCTGGATCTTAATTACACTGCCAAGATGTTTTACGGTTTTGAAAAATTAATTGAAAGAATGTATTTTCAAAGAAAATCAAAGGTCCTTTTAATTCACACAGGGGGAATTTATGGTAATCTAGGCTTTAATTATTTGTATGACTTAGACTTACCGTATGAAAGCAATTAATTCTTTATTATTTTTTTTGTTATTATCCGCATTATCATTTTCTCAAAATAAAACTCTTGACTATATCGACAAATATAAGAGCCTTGCAATCGAGGAAATGATTATTTATAATATTCCTGCTAGTATTAAATTGGCTCAAGCAATACTTGAATCTGCCAGCGGTACTAGTAAATTATCAAAAAATGCGAATAATCATTTTGGAATTAAATGTCATAGCTCATGGGAAGGTGAAAAGATTTTTATGGACGACGATGAAAAGAATGAATGTTTTAGAAAATATGACAATGATATTGATTCTTATAGAGACCATTCGATTTTTTTATCAAATAGAGGTAGATACTCTGAACTCTTTGATAATAGTGATTATAAAAAATGGGCTAGGGGACTTAAAAGAGCAGGCTATGCCACAAACAAGGAATATGATAAATTACTAATTAAACTTATAAAAAAATATGATCTAGATGATTTTGATTCAAAAGAAAAATATTTTTCATTTGCATATAACTACGGATTACCATTTTTAGCTGGCTACAGTGCTAATCTATTCTCTAGTAATTATATATATTCTCTTGATTTAAAAACCGCATTTTTATTTTCTCAATCATCAATTAAATTCAAAAGAAAATTAATGGATAAAATATATGTATCTTCTTCTTATGGCTTTTTATTTTATCCAATTGAAGATAATTTATTTTTTAATCAAGCATTGGTAGGATGTAGTTATTTTAACGACTTAAAAAACTATATGATTGATATAGAAATGATGTACACATTTGATTTTAAAGAGAATATTCGTTTTCTTCCAAACATTAGTTTATCATTTTTAATCTAACAATATTTCATTATTGAAAATAAAGTTGTTTGAATTAGTGAAGTAATTTAATTTATTATTGTTGTCCATATCAAAAACAGTTAGAAAGTCATTGTAGTCAAGTGAAATTTGTGTTTGTCTTTCTAACTTAGCATTAAAAATGTCAAATTGATTCTCACCTTTACAAACAATTAAACTTTCATCTTTTATTCTAACTAATGATAATTCTTCAATAAAATACTCTAGTTCGAAATATGTTGAGTAAATATTGAAATCTGAGTCTAATAAATAAAGCTTATTTGATGATGATACTATATAATTATTAATATAATTTTCTTTGTCTTTAGAGATAACTAGAAAGTTATTTGATGAGTCAGGAAGTTCAGTAACAAATTTATTTTCATTTCCAAAATTATCACCTTTCCAAAAATAATTTTTATTTAGAGAATAAATTTTTGAATTATTATCTATTTTGTAGTGATGAATTTTTTCTTTGAATTTAGTTCTGGAACTTCCGTTTCTAGCGAATAGTTCGATCTTATTATTTTTATCTAATTTTAAGATAAAATCTTTTTCGTTTACTTTAAAATGTTCTAATGGATAATTAACAATTTTGTTGTCTGTATGTTTCCATCCAGTGACTATATTTCCATTTTTTTTGTAATTCAAAATTTTACCTTTTTTATTAGCAATTATTATTCTATAATCTTTACTATTGTCATAGTCAAAAAGAGAATGTTGCAAATTAGTCTCACCTTCAATTTTAAATGGATAATCTTCAACATTCCTACCAAGCCTATCCACTAAAAAAAGTTTACTGGATGTATTAAAAAGAAATTGATACTTATTGTTTTTGTAATAGTCTAGGTAACTTATTTTACCAATTATTTTTTCCTCAATAGATTTCTTCCATTTTAGATTACCATTCTTATCAATCAGATAAATAATATTTTCAGAGTCCTGAACCAGAATGTCATATTCTTTTGTGAAAAAATTATAAACTATTTTAATATTATTTCCATTTGTAGTGTCAAGTTGGAAGTTCCATATTTCTTTTTTATTGTCCTTGGAGTTCTGATCATAAAAAATATTAATATCTGAAGAAAGTAAATTATTATTATAGCTAGAAATATTCATTGATATCCAACATATTTTTTCTAATGAATCCATTTCAAGGATAGGGCTCATAAAATTTTTATTTATTGCTTTTGCGACTTCATTTGCAGAAACAAAAAGACTTAAATTAGATTTATTTTTTTGTTTATTGTAAAGCTTTTGGAAACTACTTTTCTTATCAACTGTTAATCCAGAAATATATTGATCTGAAATAAATTGTAAACTTTTCAAATTGTATGAAAAAATTAAATAATCGTCTAAGAACATACAGTATAATTTTCTGTTTGAATAAGATAGATTAAAAGTTGAAAAATTTAGGAACTCACCATTTTCAATAACATTTATTTTTCGATTATTATATTTTGTTGATAGTGAATCAATAAAAATATCTTGTAAAATTGAGCTTGCAGTAATCGAATTTTTAAATTTAATGTAAGTGAATAATTCACTTACATTATTAATATTTACATTGAAATATCCAATTTCATTTGAATATAACTTTCTAATTTCATCAAAACTTAAATCATATCTTTTTTCAAACTCATTTTTATCCTTTTGATATTGCCAATGCATATTATTTTTTTCTGAAAATAAATTTTTATTTTTTTCAATTTCAATTGCATTATCAAATCCAATAGCAGCAATGAAAAATACTGACTCTGGTATGTAATTAAAAATTTCACTAGAAATACTTTTTTGGTCAAATATAATATCAGTTGCATATTCGAAACTTTCAGAGGTAGTCCCAAAGCCATATGTTGAAATTAAATCGTCTTTAATCTTAATGTCTGAACCTGTCCAACCGCCAAACTTTTTTATGAACTTTTTTGTATTGATAACTGACTGAAAATTCAAAGACAATTGATCAATAATCTCCTCAATATTGTAAAGAGTGAAATTATTTGAATTTCCTATAGTTTTATTTACTCTCTTGAAGGATAAGTCGTCTAAGTAGCTAGACTCTGAATTGAACTGTCTGATAGCATCTTCAACAATTATCTTATCTCTGCTTGCAAAAAGTATATTTTTAGCAATTGAAAAATAAAGAACATTATTAGATTCGAGAACCTCATATAAATTACTATTATCATATTTTGTTTTTTTTAGTTGACTTAGATAATTTTCTATTTCAGAAACATTTATTTCAACTGAGATGAGTGGTGATATTTTATTAGCTCCAGATCTGTGAATAGAAATTACAAATTTATTTCCAAATATTTTTAGATTTGAGTTTAGTTGATTGCTTATTTTTTTCAAATCTAAGTTGATTTTCTTGAACATACTGGTTCTTGTTAGTTCAATCCAAATTGGAGTAGAGTTTAATTGATTATAAAAATCTTTTTTATCATTAAACCCAAATATTACTGATGCATTTTCTGGAACAACATTTAAAATTTGAAAATCAGATGTTTTTATCTTATTATATTCTTTAAATCCAATCAAAAAAATTGTAAGAATTAAAAAAAAGGGAACTAAATATTTTAGAATTCTCATTGGTTAATAATATTCTGTTTAAAATTAATAAAATAGTTTATGTTGTAATTCTTTGATTTTAAAAGTTTTTCTATGTATTAGTGATTGTCCATAATGCATTAGAAATTTCTTATGATTTTTAGTTGGGTAGCCTTTATTTTTTTCAAAATCATATTTGTCATATGTCTTACTTAAGTCTATCATTAATCTATCTCTAAAATTTTTGGCTAGAATTGAAGCTGCAGCTATGCTAACATATTTTGAATCTCCCTTTACGATACAAATATGTTTCTTGTCTTTATAATTTTTAAATCTATTACCATCTACTAATATTAAATCAAAATAATTTTTAATTTTAGAAAGAGATCTGTGCATTGACAAAATAGATGCATTTAATATATTTAATTTGTCAATTTCTTCAACATTAGCTATTCCAAATGAGTAATCAATAGCTTTCTCTTTAATTATCTTTTCTAGCTTTATTCTTTTGTTTTTGGACAAAAGTTTTGAGTCATTTATTTCTTTGATTTTAATTTTTTTTGGAAAAATAACTGAGCATGAGACAACAGGTCCAGCTAATGAACCTCTGCCAGCCTCATCACATCCAACTTCAATATGGTTTACAGTGTGTGAGGATTTAATCATCTAGAGGGTAATAGACCCATTTTGGGTTTTTTTCTGGAATTATTATTTTTATCATTTCTAGCATCTATATCTTTCTCAAAAATCCATTTACCACTTTTGTAATTGTAACTATTGTTTGATCCATCAGGAACATAGTACTCATGAAGTCCCTCTAACTCTTTTTTTATTGGTATGAGATTGTTAAAAATAATCTTCTTTTCTTTTTTATTGTAGGAAAGAGATACACTTGTCCTTTCATCATATTCAATTAAAACTCTATTACATTTATTTTTTTCTTTTATGAATATAGGATGTCCAAATGTGATTTTATTTCTTGTAAAGTGAAGTACATCAATAATTTTTTGTGTGCTATATTCATCAATTCCGTCCCAGCCAAGTAGGGTGTAATATTGCTTGCCATTTTTCTTTTCTTGAATTATTTCATAATACAAACATCCGAACCAATTTTCTGAATCTAAAACTTTTTTTTCAACATTTCTCAAATTTTTTGAATTATCGTAAAGATCTTTTGTTAAAAATACTTTTTTTCTTTTGTCGTAATATTGAACTATACAATAGTAAATGATTTCTTTATTTTCTTTTTCTAGAAACCAATTATAAATTCTTAATTTTTTGTCTGGTGAGTAAAGTCTTGAAATATTTTTTAGAGAATCAAAGGGGTATTTAAAGGAGTTGTCAAATTCTAAAACCTCATTAAGTATATTTTTAAATGAATTATTAAAATTTAATTTTGCATCGTCATCTTTGGTAAAAACAATTTTTTCATGTAGGTATTTTAAAGTATCCTCGAATTCACCAAATAAAGACTTAGATGCTTTTTGCCCATAAATGTGAGTTGAAAACGACATTAGAAGAAAGCAAAAAAATATATTTTTGATTTTTAATAATTGCATAAGACAAATATAATAATGAACTTAAGAGAAAGGATTGAGTTTGTAATAAAAATAGTTGAAGAGTTTGGAAAATTAGATGATGAGTTATTGCGATTAGCTCACAAAAACAACTCTTGGTTTGATGAAAAATCAGTATTGTTCAGCTTGAATCATTGGAGAAGCATCTTAAATTCTGGTTCATTAAATAAATGGTTAAATAATTATGATCAGTCTAAATTTTTTAAGCACAAAAAAATATTAGTTTTAAATGCAGGAAATATTCCTCTAGCTGGATTTCATGATTTTCTTTGTGTTTTTCTTACAGGAAACTCACCAATAATTAAGATGTCAAGCAATGATTCAGTACTTTTTCCAAAACTTATTTCAAGAATTAGTTCATCAATTAATAAATTTCCCATAAAACTTATAAATTCAGTAGAGGATGTTTTGTGTGACAAATTGATAATGTCTGGTAATAATATTTCAACTCAGATTGTAGAATATAAATTTAAAAATACTAGTAAACTTATAAGAAGAAATAAAAATTCAATTGCAATTATTAACGGTGAAGAAACTGACAATGAGATAGAGAATCTCGGAGATGATATTTTTACTTATTATGGTATGGGTTGCAGGAACGTTTCTAAATTGTATATAAAAAAGGGATTCTCACTAAATCGTCTAATAAAAATTTTTACTAAAAAGTTCTCTTATGTTAGTAAAAATGTAACTTATATGAACAATTATAATTATTATAAAGCAATTTGCCAGCTAGATGGTTTAAAATTTTCTGATGGTTTGTTTTTTATCTTTAAAGAAGATGAATCAATTGGTTCTCCTATATCTGTTATTAATTATGAGTTTTATGATAATTTGGAAGAAATTTACTTTAGTATTGAACAACGTTCTGATGATATTCAATGTATTGTGTCAAGCAATCATATAGCTTTTGGAAATAGTCAAAAACCTAAAATTTCTGATTACCCAGACGGTATTGATACTATTTCATTTATTACTGATCAATTATATTGATATGCTCCAATATCTGGTGGCGATGTTCTTAAAACTCCATTTTTATCAGTCATTAAAATAAACTCATTTAATGCAGTTGAGTTGCCTGAATACCTAGCTGGTGAGATTGAGTCAATATTAAAATTGTGTTCAAATAAATCAACAAAATTTGGACTTTCATTTCTTATACAATTTATGAATTCAGGAGATGATAAATTAATACTATTGTCTAATTTTAAAATACAGTGATCAAATTGATAATTGAAATTACTTTGATTACCATTTTGAAATGAAACTTCTGTTACCAAGTTTCCATATACTATGCAGTTGGTAAATGTTGCCTCATCAAGATCTCTGTTAATCTGAATACCATTTATATCTTCATAATAATTATTGAGTAATAATGACGGTGTGTTTCTAATGCTACTTATGTTCATTATACTCCAATAATTAGCAAAAGTACAGTGTGAAAATGAGTAATTTCCTCCCCATCTTAATGAAACGGAATATAATCCACAATTCGATATCTCAGTGTTGTAAACCTTTAAGCTAGAACCTCTAGCATCAATACCAATTGCTGACATATTTTTTATTTCGGTATTATTTATTGTCAAGACAGGAGAGGAGCTTACTAAAGAGTCAGCTCTTACTCCAGTTGTACCATTTTTTATTATTGTATGATTAATGATATTATTTGATGATCCAGGAGCAAAATAAATAAATCCCCATTGTCCTGGCATATCTTGGTACCATTCTTCAGTTCTATATCCTTGAAAGGTAATTTCGTTGCCAAGGTTTCCGTTTAAAATTAATGAGCCATTATTCTGAGGCACAGAGCTTGAGCTGACTAAAATTGGATTACCAACATAAAAGCTTGAATTTTCGTAAAAGTGAATTTGAGTTCCTGCTTCAATAGTCAATGTTGCATTAGGTTCAATAACTAAGTCTCCTACAATGACATGTGGCTTATCATTAGTCCATACAGTGTTAGTATTTATTGGGTAGTATCTGTAAACTACAGTGTCACTGCCATTTAAGAAAAAATTCTTCTTTCTTATATGAAAATAGGCATCTCTATAAGGTGAGATAATTGGAACATTTTGTATGTTTCCGTTTGTGTTAAATTGAAGTTTGTTTTCAAGAAGAAAATTATTGCTAGAGAGGTTAGGAGTGACTTCTATGAAGATGAAGATGCTATCTTTGGCTCCAATAAAAATATTTTCAAAATTGTTTGCAGAAAATCCATCAACATTTATTCTAAAGCTACCTTGCGTATTTTCTTCAAGAGAAATGTCAGTATATATATCAGCTCTTGAGCGATTGTAGACTTTCAATGTTTTAGTTGTTGTTCCAATTGATTGAAAAGTCGTATCGAATATCACTGTATCATTAGAAAATCTTAGATTTTGCCAACTACCATCATTTAAGATATCTTTTTTACAAGAAAATAATGTAATTGTTAGAGAAATAATGAATAGGCATCTAAGCATTAAAGTTCTTCTTTAATTTATCTAACTTAATCTTATTGTCCCTGTCCTTAATGCTATTTCTTTTATCATAAAGTTTCTTACCTTTTACAATTGAAATTTCAATTTTGGCAAGACCCTTCTCATTAATATATAGTCTTTTGGCTACAACCGAAATTCCTTTTTCTCTGACTTTATCAAAGATCTTATCAAGCTCCGTTTTATTTAATAATAACTTTCTGTCTCTAGTACAGTCATGATCTGCATAACCGGAGTTTTTGTATTCTGATATATAAATATTTCTTGCGAATAATTCTTTGTCTTTAAATAAACAGTAACAGTCAGAAATATTAGCATCATTATTTCTGATAGATTTAATCTCATTACCAGTAAGCATGATGCCTGCATTGAAGCTGCTTAATATGAAATACTCATATTTTACTTTTCTGTTTAATATATTAATCTTTGATCTCACCTTACAAAGATAGATATTATGTATTTATGGCTAGCCTAATGATACATCAAGAATCATCATTACGATGAATCCAGCAATAAGTCCCATTGTGGCTAAATCAGTATTACCTCCGCTTTGGCTTTCAGGAATAACTTCTTCAACAACAATAAATATCATGGCTCCAGCAGAAAAAGCTAAAGCGTAAGGTAGTATTGGCAAAATTTGCATTACAATAGCAGCCCCGATTACAGCAAAAATTGGCTCTACTATTGCAGACATTTGTCCCCATTTCCATGAAGTCCATCTGCTAGCACCTTGTCTGCGCAGCGGCATTGAAACAGCAAACCCTTCAGGAAAATTTTGAATTCCAATACCAATCCCAAGGGCAATTGCTGAGCCTATTGTAAAAACATTATTCTCAGAGAGTGCTAATAAGTCAGGGTTAGCTATAGCTCCAAATGCAACTCCAACAGCTAAGCCTTCTGGAATATTGTGTAAAGCTATAGCTAGCACTAGAAGAATTGTCTTTCTCCAAGTTGTACTGATACCTTCAGCTTCCTCTTTCTTTTTAAATAAGTGAAGGTGAGGAATAATTTTATCCAAGTAGTACAAAAACAAAGCACCAAGAAAAAAACCTATAGCAGGTGGTAAAAAAGCGGGTAGATTTGATAATCCCATTTCATTTTGCATTTCAACATATGATATTGCTGGTGCCAATAAGGACCAAAAGCTTGCTGCAATCATAACACCACCTGTAAAACCTAGTGCCATGTCTAAAACTTTTCTGTTTGTTGTTTTGAACAAGAAGACCAGTGCAGCTCCAGTTGCAGTTAGTCCCCAGGTAAATAAACCAGCTAAAAGTGCTTGTAAGATAGGATTTTGTTCAATAAACCATTTATATGCCTCTAATTTTTCCATTTTAATGTTTTTTAATTAATAAATGTTTTGCTACTTGTTCAGTTATGTGTAATTTTTTTTGATTGATTTTAATTTCAATTGAATTATCAAAGTTTATTTTTTTTATAATTTCAATCTTGTTTCCAATATTTATACCAACCTCATCTAAATAAATTAAAAATGAAGAATCATCATTGTTTACTCCCATAATTGTGGCTTTACATCCTATTTCGGAGTCTGATAGCACTGAATAATTATTGCTAGTTATCAAACCTTCTTTGGAGGGTATAGGTTCTCCGTGAGGGTCGTATTTAGGAAAGTCTAGAAACTCATCTATCTTATTTATTAGTTTATCAGATTTGATATGTTCTAATTGTTCAGCGATTTCATGAACTTCATGCCAACTAAAATCCAGCTTTTTGACTAGAAATGTTTCCCACAATCTGTGTTTTCTTAGAATTATTTTTGCGTGTAGATAACCCTTACTACTTAAATCTACTCCTTTATACTTTGTGTAAGTGATTAAATCTTTTTTTTCTAATTTCTTTAGCATGTCAGAAACAGAGGCGGGGGAGATATTAATGTTCTTAGCAATATCGTTAGTGGATATAGCATTGTTAGTTTTTTGCTTTAGCGAAAAGATAGACTTTAAATAATTTTCTTCTGATTTTGAAAACATAAACAAATATAATAATTTTTAAGTATGTCTTAATATTTTTTTAGCCATGGCTAAATATAATTATTTATTAATTTTTGAATTATAATTTAACATATGTAAACTAATGTTTTTATAATAAATATATTTTTTAATTCGTATTTCATAATATATTATATATCAACTATATAAAATATTATATATGAACCTTTTTTTATTTAAAATTATGAATTTTTAACTTATAATAAAGTCATAAATAAATAAAATTTAATAAATTGCATTAACATATGTAAACCATAAATAAATGATTGAAAGATTAAAAATTTGGATGAATGAAATTAATATTAGTCAAACTAATCTTGCTGAAAATATTGGTGTAAACAAGGCTACAATCTCTCACATTATGTCTGGTAGAAACAATCCGAGCATAGATTTTTTTATAAAATTAAAAGAATATTATGCCGATTTGGATTTAAATTGGATAATTAGTGGGCAAAAGATTTCTCATTTGAACTCATCTAGTAAATTTTGTAAATCTGTTGATAAAATTGTTGTAATGTATAACGATAAATCTTTTGATGAATTACAGCCTTAATTATCATGCATTCTTCTATTTTTGTAATAAAAATAAATGATGGTATTCATCAAAGGTTTAGATCAGGATTTTTACTTAATTTTTCTTTTATTTCTAGTATTAATTTTATCCACTATTATTTTTCGTTATAAATTCCTAAGAAATTTTTTATTTCTATTTAATCCAGAATCTGTTCATCACTTTTCATTTTCGTTTATAAAAATTATAATGTTTTTCCCAATTAAAAACATTATCAGCTATTTATTCACTTTGAATCATAAATCTCTAGAAAAGGAAATATTAGGACTTAATTTTAGTAATCCTATAGGTCTTGCTGCAGGATTTGACAAAGATGCTAAGCTGTTTGATGAACTTCAATGTTTTGGTTTTGGTTTCATCGAGATTGGTACTGTAACTCCTGAGCCACAAGATGGTAATCCTAAGCCAAGACTATTTAGATTAAAAAAAGATGAAGCGATTCTTAATAGAATGGGTTTTAACAATGATGGTCTAGAGCTTGTAGTTTCTAGATTAAGACGTAAGAGTTCTGATCTAATTATTGGCGGAAACATAGGTAAAAACAAAACTACTCCTAACTCTGATGCTGTAAACGACTATTGTATTTGTTTTGAAAAACTGTTTGATTATGTTGATTATTTTGTAGTAAATGTAAGCTCTCCCAATACTCCAAATTTAAGAGAACTACAACAAGCAGAACCTTTGCTTAAAATCTTAAATAAGTTACAACAACTAAACAGCAAAAAAATAAAAAGAAAGCCAATCCTGCTTAAGATATCACCTGATATTAGCTTTGAACAACTCGACTCAGTTATAGATACTGTGAATAAATCAAAAATAGATGGAATAATTGCAACCAATACTACTATTAGCAGAGATAATTTAAGTTATGAAAAAAACAAAATTGATAATCTTGGAAATGGAGGTGTCAGTGGTAAGCCCCTAACACAAAAATCTAATGAAATCATAAGATACATAAGAAAAAATACTAGAAAAGGATTTGTAATCATTGGCGTTGGAGGAATTTTGAATGGTGATGATGCTCTTGAAAAAATAAGAGCAGGAGCTGATCTTTTACAAATATATACTGGCTTTATATACAAAGGACCTTCATTGATCAAAAATATATCCAAAAAGATAGTTGATTATGAAAATAATTGAGTGCCCAAGAGATGCAATGCAGGGGATAGAAAAATTTATTCCAACTGAAACAAAAATTCATTACATCAATAAACTTTTGAAAATAGGCTTTGATACAATAGACTTTGGTTCATTTGTTTCTGAAAAAGCTGTTCCACAAATGAGAGATACCTCGAAAGTAATCGATGCATTAGACCTAAACGAGACTAAAAGTAAATTGTTGGCGATAATCGCTAATTCAAGAGGGGCAAATAAAGCATGTGAATATGATAAAATTGAATATTTAGGCTATCCATTATCAATATCAAACGAATTTCAATTAAGAAATACTGGAATGACTTGTGTCGAGGCTCTAAAAGAAGTGAGTAGAATTAAAGAGATAGCTGAAAAAAAAGATAAAAATTTGGTTGTTTATTTATCCATGGCATTTGGTAATCCATACAAAGAGCATTATAGTAGTGATATGGTTGAAAAATTTTGTAATAATTTAAGTTTACTTGATATAAAAACAATATCTCTCTCTGATACAATAGGAGTCTCTTCGCCTAATCTAATTGAAAAATTATTTAGCAACTTAATGAATAGCTATCCTAATATCGAATTTGGAGCTCATTTTCACACGTCTCTGTCAAATTGCGATGCAATACTACGTTCTGCATATAAAAGTGGTTGTAGAAGATTTGATTCAACGATTAAGGGGTTTGGTGGTTGTCCTATGGCAAATAATGACTTAGTTGGAAATTTACCAACTGAAAAATTAATATCATTTCTTGAAAATCAAGGCTGTAGGCATAATCTATCATTAAGTAAACTTGATGAAGTAGTAGAAAATTTTAATTATTTTTGAAATATGAATAAATGTCTCACATGGTTTTTTTGTTTATCAATAATTATTTCCTGTAGTACTGAGGAGGAGAGTGAGGTGCCAACTTTAGTTGGACCCGGTGATGGTTTATATATCCTTTGTGAAAATAATGTTTCTTTTTATAATTCATTAAATAATAATTCAAATGACCCAATTGACATAACTTCACAAATAGGTCTATCCTTAAATAATCCAAAGAAAATAAGAATTACATCTGACAAGATGTATATTACTTCAAACAAGATAGATATTGTCAACTTAAATAATTTATTAATTGAAAACTCTATTAGTGGAAATTCTTTTAATGGATTAATCAACCCAACTGACTGTCAGTATCTTGAATATGGAAGAATTTTTGTTACAGACAGAGGTGATTCGAAGGTTAAAGTTATTGACTTGACTACAAGTGATATAACAACAATAATTGAAACAGGAGACAGTACTAAACCAAACTTTATTGTTAACAAATTTTGGAGAGCTTATGTTTTGAATTCAGGTGGTCAAACATCATCTAAAAAAGATACTACGATCGTTTCAATTGATTATAAAGATGGTTTAGTTCCGATCGCTGACTTCTCAGGTGAAGTAATAGTTGGTGATAACCCTTCATCAGCAGTTTTTTCTGATCAACTAAAAGTTCTATGTAAGGGTGTTTACAATATAAATAATAATTCAAACGATAGTGAATCTTCCTTTTATGTTGTTAATCCTTGGGGCCATTACGTTATTTCTAGTGTTAACTTAAACAATATATATAATGCTCAGTCACTTGTTGAAAATTATAATGGTTCAGCATTATTTTTTACCGCATCAGATGGTATCTACAGAATTTATTACCCATCTTTATCATACTCTAAAATTCTAGATCTTCAAACTAATAAGATAGCCTTAAATATTGAAAAATATTATGATACTGACACAACTTTTGTTTATACAGAAATGATATACTCAAATGATTTGAATAATCCTAATTTGATTTATAAGTATAATCCATTTCTTGATTCAATTACTGATACGATAACTTTTTCAAGTAATGTAATTGATTTTATTTTTAGAGGAAATTAAAGTTCTCTCATCAAAACTTTGTAAAATTCAATCATTGACTCTATGTCATTTATATGAACTTTTTCAATCGGAGTATGCACATTATCTTCAGCAGCTCCAATAAAACACCAGTCAATAGGATAGGGGCTTTTTTGAATTTCATTTCCATCACTACCACCTGACGATTCAACTTCTAATTGGTACTTTATTTTGTGTTTATTAGCAATCTTAATAACTGAATCAAGAAAAATTTTCCGAGGTATTGCACTATCACGCAATGATATTACAACACCTTTATTGTGTTTAATGCCTTTTGTAACCCATGTGATATCTGAAATAAGTGCTTTATTAATTCCAAGCTTCTCGAAGATAAATTTCGAAAGATATGAAACTGAACCACCTCCATGTTCTTCCCACGTAGAAAAAACTATAGCACCGTTTGTTAAACTTTCTGCTACTTTTAATGCAGAGTAAACGCCCAAACGATTATCTAAATATGCGGACTGTACATATTCATTATTCAATTTGAAATCTACTTTGTATGAAAGAGGAGTTCCCCTGTCGATAATTCTTGAGTACTTGACAAAAGCTCTTTCTTTTTCAATTTTTAAAATTGTCTCAATATTCCCATGTGAATCTTCTCCCACTAAACTGATATCATTTTCAAGTTTAGAGCCACCAATTTTAACGACGTTATTGTTGTAAGAAACTGTGTAGCCAATTGAATCAATGTGAGCAAAAATTGCAGTTTTAGGCTCTCCAAAAGTTAATACGATATTATTTTGAAAATTTTCTCCATGATAAATTTTGGGTACTTGTTTCCAATTTTTTTGGTTTTTTTTAATGTGATTAATTAAGAAGGAAGTTAGTTTGTGTTCGCTTCCTGAAGTTGCATTTATTTCACAAAGTTTTTTTAAAAGATTATAATCACTCACTACTTAAATATTTTTTGTTTGTCAAAAATATGTTTAAATTTTCTAATGATTTAGTATAAGATCTTTTAACATGAATATTGCATGCTCTTTGATTTAAATTTTCATATTTAAAATTATTTTTTTTTATTGCATTTAATAGATTATGCTTGTTACTTTCTTCGAACTCAATTTCATAAATATCTATGATTTCTTTTGATTGTATTGTACATTTTTTTATTAACTCATTAGATGAAGTTTTATATGCGCCTATAAGCCCTGAGATCCCTAATTTCTTTCCCCCAAAATATCTAATAACTACAATTAAAATATTTGTTAAATCATTTATTTTAATTTGATTTAGAATAGGTTTACCTGCAGTAGAACTTGGCTCTCCATCATCCGAGCTCTTTTGTATTGATGAGTCCAGTGATAAAACATAAGCATAGCAGTGGTGGTTAGCTTTTTTATGTTTCTTTTTAAGTAAATCTAATTTTCTTTTGACTTGATTTAAGTCATATACTTTAAACGCGTAAGAAATAAATTTACTTTTTTGAATGATCAATGAATTGAAATTTTCGTCTACAATTTCACAATAATTATTTTTAAATAACATTTAATATGAAATTAGATAAATAGATATGCAGGCCAAGATAACACCATAAAAATTAATACTTCTATACTTTTCTTTATAATAAATCCATCCTATGATTGAGGTAATTAAAACTACACTTATGTTTAAAATTGGAAAAGTAATTATACTACCTATATCTCTAAAAGTAATTAGTACAAAATAAAGTGAGAAATAATTAAATATTCCGAGTAAAGCACCTCCGATAATACTTTTTTTACACCATTTAGTTTTATTTATTTTTAGATATATTATTCCAACACTGAAGGCTGTGAAAAAAACTACACTAGTAAATATTTCAAAGTTTTGTCCAAAAAGTAATTTGTTCTCAATGTAGGCTAGAAGTGAATCTAAAAGTCCTGAGCCGAAAAAAAGGATTATGGCAAGCTTTGAAATCTTAAAGTTATCTGTGTAAAGAGTTAAAAATATTGATACTATTCCAATGAGAATACCGATCCAGCCAATAAACTCTAAATTTCCATCTAAAAATAAATAAGACGAAATTACTGGTATAATTAATGACATTTTCCCAGCTACAGACACAGCAGGAAGTCCAAGTTTTTGAGTTGCAACTCCCATTACATTAAACATTACAAAGAACATGCTGCCTAAAAAAATTGTTGGTAAAATCCAAGAGTTGATTAGTTCCAGACTTATAATTTGTTTATCAGGAATTAAAATAAATGAAATTAAGAATGAGACTAAATAATTTATAGTGATTGCTTGGTGGTTTGAAATCTCAAACCTTTTGAACTCTTTAAAAAAAAGAAATAATGATACTACAAAGAAAATCGAAATTGTTAAGTACAACATTAATCAGGTTTTATTTTAAATTTGATGTTATCATCTAATTGTTTCTCTTCGACAATCCTACCTGAAAAATTAGGTGCTTTTGTACCAGTATTTAAAATTTTATTGGTTTTAAAAATGACTATTTCGTCCCACAATCCAATTTTAATGAATTCATTGTGAGTATATGCCCCACCTTCGACAAGTAAAGAATGGTAATTGTTTTCATAGCAAAATTTTATAATATCACGAATTGTATTTTCTTTTGAGATTTTGACAAAAATATTTGAGTCATTTATTTCGCTTTTGACAAGATTAAAAATATAAGTTTTTGTATCACTATTAAAAATGTTATGATTGAGATCTACTTTTAGATTCAAATCAATCAATGCTCTGATTGGATTGTTATAGTAGTATCTATCAGTAAGAAAAGGGTTATCCTTTATAACTGTTTTCTTTCCTACTAAAATTATATTTCTTTCTGATCTGATCTGATGTGCAATTTTTTTACTTTTTTCATTTGTCATCCAAAATTTTTGGTTTTGATTATGGGGTGCAGTATAGCCATCTCTACTTTCAGCCCATTTTAAAGTAATAAATGGTCTTGTATTTGAATGAAAAAAATAGAATAGATAATTTAGTTCAATACACTCTTTTTCTAAGATATCACAAGTAACTTTAATCTTGTTTGCTTGTAATCTTTTGATTCCTTTTCCATTAACTTTTGAATTAGGATCTTTTGAACCTATAACAACATTTTGGATCCCAGAGCTGATAATAAGATCTGTACAGGGTGGAGTTTTTCCATGATGGCAACATGGCTCAAGATTAACATATAATGTGGAATCTTTGAGAGTTTTTTTATCATTAACTTTTGTGATAGCATTAACTTCAGCATGCGCTCCTCCAAATCTTTCATGAAAGCCTTCAGATATTATTTTTGAATCATTTACAATCACACATCCAACAAGGGGATTTGGATTAACAGAACCTTTGCCTCTTGATGCTAGCTCCAAACATCTTCGCATATAAAATTCATGATTTTTCACAATTCAAAAATACCGTTTTTATAAATTTACCAAGTGTTATTGATTGGTCAAATTTCAGATTATTTTTTTGATGAATTATTAGAAATTTATAATTCTAGAGAAATTGATTCTCTTTTGCGAATAGTAGTTAAAGAAATTCTCAAATTAAACTATGCTGAATTTATAATCAACAAACAAAAAATATTAGCAGAAAAAGATTACTTATTGATTGTTGAAATCGTTAAAAAACTCAAAAAAAATATTCCTATAGAATATATATTAAACAAGTGTGAGTTTAATGGTTTACCTTTTTATGTTGATAAGAATGTTTTGATTCCAAGACAAGAGACTGAAGAGTTAGTTGAATGGATTAAAAAACATGATTTTAATTTAGCTTTAGATATCGGAACTGGTAGTGGTTGTATACCAATAGCAATATCAAAGTATAAAAAAACTTCATTTACAGCTATTGATATAAGTTTCTCAGCAATTGAAATTGCAAAAAATAATGCTATAAAAAATGAAGTTCATATTGATTTTTTTGTGGCTGATATTAATAGTTATGAACCCAATAAAAAATTTGATTTAATTGTAAGTAATCCGCCATATGTAACTAAAGATGAATCAATTTACATGCATAATAATGTTTTATTAAATGAGCCTAAATCAGCAATTTTCGTCGAAAATGATGATCCAACTTTTTTTTACAAAACAATATCACTTTTTTCACTAAATAATTTAAAAAAAGGAGGCATGTTGTTTTTGGAAATTAATCCCAATTTTTGTGAGGAAACAATAGAGGTTTTAAAAAAAAATAAATTTGTTAATATTGAGTTAAAAAAAGATTTAAACAATAGAAATAGAATGCTTAAAGCAGTATTGAATTAGTTAAATTAGCTAAAAGATTTCTAAATGACAGAAAAAGACATAATTAGCTTTCAAGAACAGTGGGGTAAGGGAGTTGTTAAAATTGGTGAAGACTTTTCAAGCAAAAAAGACTATTCTAAAACTGCCAAAGAATTCGTGAAAAATTTTTATGATTTTACTAAGCCTTTACTATTCAAACCAACATTGGCAAGCGAGACTCAATTTAGAACTGATTTTGAATCAGCACTTTCTTATTTTATCGGCAATAATGAACTTTATTCTGAGGACAAAGGCTTTGCATTAAAATGTTGGAACAATGTTCGATGGGAAAACAAAGGAATTAGAATAATGAACAATATGGCTTATGCAATGGGAAACTATTATTTCAAAGATTTTAGTGGTCAAGAGTTAAAGGTTGAATTTTCTTTTGTTTATATTCTTGATGATGAAAATAAATTAAAGATTGTTCTTCATGACTCTCATCTACCATACAATTCTTAAAATTGGATATAAGAGAACAAATCAATAAGCTCAGAAAATTAATTGAAGAACATAACCACAAATATTATGTCCTTGACAAACCTACTATTACTGATTTTGAATATGATAAGTTAATAGATGAGCTTACTGAGTTAGAGTCTAAATATCCTCAGCTATTTGATGTTAATTCTCCCACTCAAAATGTTGCAGGACAATTGATGAATTCTTTTGAATCAATGAATCATGATTATCCAATGTTGTCATTGTCTAATACATATTCTAATGAAGAACTTTTTGACTTTGAAAAAAGAATTAAAAAGTTAACAGACAAAAACATTGAGTATGTATGTGAACTTAAGTTTGATGGAGTATCAATTAGTCTAAAATATGAAAATGGAGTTTTAATAAGAGCATTAACAAGGGGAGATGGAATAAAGGGAGATAATGTCATTGAAAACATAAAAACTATAAAAAGCATCCCAAGAAAGATTTTTGGAAATTTTCCAAATTTATTTGAGATTAGAGGTGAAATTTTTATTTCAAAATCTTCTTTCATAGAACTAAATCTTAAAAGAGAAAAAGAAGGAAAGGAACTTTTTTCCAATCCAAGGAATACCGCATCAGGAAGTATTAAAATTTTAGATGTATCTGAGGTTGCTGAACGCCCTCTAGATTGTTTCTTATTTTCTTTGTTAGGAAATGATCTTCCAAGTGAAAGCCATATAGAAAATCTTGAATATGCTAAGTCATGGGGATTTAATACTTCTTCCTATTCCAAAAAATTTAGCTCAATTGAAGATGTAATAAAGTACATTAAAGATTTAAATCAAGTTAGAGATACTTTGCCATTTGAAATTGATGGTGTAGTTGTAAAGGTTGACAATATTAATCTTCAAAATGAGTTAGGTAATACAGCTAAAAGTCCAAGATGGGCAATTGCCTACAAATTTCAGGCTGAACAAGCTAATACAATTATTATTAATATTGATTATCAAGTAGGTAGAACAGGAGCTATAACTCCTGTAGCAAACTTAAAGCCAGTTAAATTATCGGGCTCTATCATTAAAAGAGCATCACTTCACAATTACGATCAAATAATAAAGTTAGGAGTTCAAATAGGATCTAACGTTATTATTGAGAAAGGAGGTGAGATTATTCCTAAAGTTGTTAGAGTAACTGACTCAAGAAATGACTTATTTTCAAATACATTTAATTTTATTAAAAATTGTCCTGCATGTGGTTCTGTCCTACAAAGAAAAATAGGAGATGCCAAACATTATTGTCTTAATAGATATAATTGCGGACCTCAAATTAAAGGAGCTATTGAACATTATATAAGCAGAAATGCAATGAATATTGATTCGATAGGTAGGAAAACAATTGATTTATTTTTTGATAATAATCTAGTTTCAAATATTTCAGATTTGTACGATTTAAAAATAGTTCAGTTGTTACCATTCAAAAAAGAGGGTAGGAAATGGGCTGAAAACATAATTAATGGTATTAATGAATCAAAAAACATAACTTTTGATAAGGTTCTTTTTTCATTAGGAATAAGACATGTTGGACAAACAATGTCAAAGAAGTTGGCTAACTATTTTAAAAATATTGAAAATTTGATCGATTCTGATATTGAAACTTTGGTCGAGATGGATGAAATTGCAGAAACAACTGCGATATCTATTCATGATTTTTTTAAAGAGACTAGAAATATTGAAATTATAAATAAATTACAATATCATGGTATTCAATTTGAAATAAATGAAACAAAAGATATTCAAGTTTCTAGCTTGCTCAGCGGAAAAAAAATAGTAGTTAGTGGTGTGTTTTCTGATTATTCTAGAGAGGATTTAAAATATATTATTAAAGAAAATGGTGGGGAGTCACTATCATCTATTTCAAAAAAAACATCTTTTGTATTATCAGGAGATAGCATGGGGCCATCAAAAAAAGAAAAAGCATTGTCTTTGAACATACCAATAATTAGTATTGATGAATTTTTAAACATGATTAGAAAATGAGCTATATTCAAAATTTTAGACTCAAAATAAATCAATTTCTATTCTTAAGAGAATTAAAATTAAATCAAAGAATAAAGAGCGTATGTAATATTGATGAAGCTAAATCAATAGGTATTCTTTATGATGCAACTTCAGAAGAAAATATTAATAAAATAAAGCCTTTTGTTTCATATTTTTTTGAACTTAGGAAAGATGTTAAAGCACTTGGTTATGTCAATGATAAGAAATTATTATATTGTCATACTCCAAAGTTGCAATATGACTTTTTTTATCAAAAAGATTTGAATTGGTTTTATAAACCTCAAAACTATATCATTGATAATTTTGTCAAAAGAGACTATGATATTTTAATTAATCTTTGTGATAGTAGTTGCATTCCAATCAAGTATTTAGTTGCCAAATCAATTGCTAGATTTAAAATAGGAATGTATGAAGAAAATTTTGATATTTATGATTTAATGATTGAGTTAAAAAAAGAGAAATCAATACAAAAGCTTATGGACGAAATTAAGCATTACATTAATTTAATTAACAAATAATGAATTTAAAGGGCCTTGGGGTTGCAATTATTACTCCTTTTAACGAAGATTTTTCTGTAGATTTTAGAGCTTTAACTAATTTAATTAATCATGTAATCTATGGCGGTGTTGATTACATAGTTAGTTTGGGAACTACAGGTGAGAGTGTTGTATTAAGTGATCAAGAGAAGACGTCAGTTATTGAACATACTATAAATATTGTCAATAAAAGAGTTCCAATATGCTTAGGTATCGGTGGAAATAATACATTGGCCATAGTCGATGAAATAAAAAAAACAAACTTTTCGAATATTTCAGCAATACTGTCTGTGTCTCCTTATTATAATAAACCGTCTCAAGAAGGTATTTTTTTACACTATAAATTAATTTCAGAAAGTTCAAACGTGCCTATTATCCTATATAATGTTCCTGGAAGAACTTCTTCAAATATAGAAGCATCAACAACTTTAAAGCTAGCATCAAAATTCCCCAATATTATAGGTATCAAGGAAGCTTCTGCAGATTTAAGACAGATTAATCAAATAATAAGAAATAAGCCAAAAAATTTTAATGTTGTCTCAGGGGATGATGATTTAACTAATCAAATAATTAAAAATGGTGGAGATGGTGTTATTTCAGTTGTAGGGCAATGTTTACCTGAACTATTTTCTAAAATGGTTCATGAGGCATTAAATAAAAATTTTTCTTTTTCTGATAAAATTTCTATTGAGTTATCTAATTTTATTGAGTTATTATTTAAAAATGGAAATCCTAGTGGAATTAAATCAGCCTTAAACCATCTAAATATATGTGAAAATGTATTAAGACTACCTCTTACTTCATTAAAAGAAGTCGATTACAACGAACTAATTTCTGAACTAATAAGAGTTAAAAAGATCTCTCAAAAGCTGGTATGAAAAAAAAATTGGGAATTTAAAAATTACATTTTATCTTTGCAGCTCATAAAATTTATGAAGAAAATAATTTTCATATCGTTGTCTTTAATTTTACTTTCTTGCAGTAAATACCAAAAAGTTCTGAAAAGCACTGATTTTAGCATGAAGTATGATAAAGCAATTGAATTTTACAATAAAGGTGATTTTAATCGAGCATTACCACTTTTAGAAGAACTTTCATCAGTGTATAGAGGAACAGATAAGTCTGAAGAAATATCTTATTATTACGCATACTGTAATTTTGGTTTAGAAGATTATATGCTTTCTTCTTATCTATTTAATAAATATTTATCATATTTTCCAAAAGGTAAATACGTTGAAGAGTGTAATTTTATGAGTGCTTTTTGTTATTATAAAGATTCTCCTAGATACTCTCTGGATTCAAAAAATACTGAAATTGCAATTAATAAGCTTAATGATTTTATCAACAGATTTCCAATCAGCGAAAGAGTGGAAGAGTCAAATAAATTAATAAATGAATTAAGAGAAAAATTAGCAAAAAAACAATTTGAAAATGCAAAGCAATACCACAAAACTGATAACTATAAATCAGCAGTTATTGCTTTGAATAATGCGTTAATTGATTATCCAAACTATAATGAAAGAGATGAAATATTATATCTCATTCTAGAATCTAATTATCTTCTTGCTATCAATAGCATTTCTAGTAAAAAAGAGGAGAGACTCAAAGAAACTTTAATGTCTTATCAAATGTTTGTTGATAATTATGATAAAAGTAGCAGGTTAAAAGATGCTGAGCAAATAAAAGAAAATACACAAAAACAATTAAACTTAATCAAAAATAATTAATATGGAATTTAAAAAAACAGGAGCTTCAATAACTACAAAAACAAGAGATGTTAATGAATTTATTGACAAAACTGGAAATATCTTTCAGGCTGTATCAATACTTGCTAAAAGAACTACTCAAATCAATGAAAGGATGAAAGAAGAGTTAGATTCAAAGCTTGAAGAATTTGCATTAAATCATGAGCAGCTAGATGAGGTTTTTGAAAATGCAGAACAAATTGCTGTTTCAAAATACTACGAAAAACTTCCAAAACCATGGTCCATAGCAACAAAAGAGCTTCTTGAAGATAAGATATACATGAGAGATACCGAAGAAGAAGAAGAAGAAGAAGAGTCTGAGGAAGTATAGTATCTCACATGATTAATGGAAAGAACATCCTACTTGGAATTTCTGGAAGTATTGCTGCATATAAAACACCTTACATAGTAAGAGAACTAGTAAATTATGATTGTAATGTAAAGGTGATATTGACCAAAGATGCAATTAATTTTGTAAGTGAACTTACCTTATCGGTACTTACAAAAAACAAGGTTAATATCGAAATGGTTAACGATGATAAATCATGGAATAGTCATGTTAAACTTGCTGAGTGGGCAGACGTATTCTTAATTGCGCCAGCAAGTAGTAAAACACTTTCTAATTTGGCGAATGGCAAATGCGAAAATCTATTAATAGCAACTTTTTTATCATACAATAGTTTTGTTTTCATTGCTCCAGCAATGGATGCGGAAATGAATGAGCATGTAACTACAAATAATAATATCAAAAATTTAGTTTCTCAAGGTAACTTTATTATCGACAGTGAATTTGGTGAATTAGCTAGCGGTTTATCAGGATTTGGTAGATTAAGTGAACCAAAAAAAATAATAGATCATGTAATTAAAACTTTATCCTCTGATTTACCACTCTCAGGTACAGTTTCGTTAGTTACTGCAGGACCAACAAGGGAGAGTATTGATTCAGTAAGGTATCTTAGTAATCGATCGACAGGATTAATGGGTCTTAGTATTGCTAAAGAGTTAGCACGCAATGGTTCAGAGGTAAATTTAATTTTAGGTCCTTCTTCATATAAAATTAATTATCCAAATGTTAATTTGATTCCTGTTGAATCATGTGATGAGATGTATATTGAAGCACTTAAATTTTTTAGCAAATCAGATATTTGTGTATTTTCCGCTGCAGTTTCTGATTACAAAATCAGTAATAAATTCAGTAGAAAAATTAAAAAATCTGATTTTATCAATCTTGAACTTGAAAAAAATATTGATATTGCAAAAGAGCTTTGCAAAAACAAAAATGAAAAGCAACTTTGTGTTGGTTTTGCTCTTGAGGATGATAATAATATTAAAAATGCTCAAAAAAAATTGAAAGACAAAAACTTTAATTTCATTGTATTAAATTCACTTGAAAATAAAGACACTTGCTTTGAATCATTTAAAAATAAGATTACAATTATTGATAATCATAATACCTTTAATTTTGATTTAAAATCAAAAAAATCTGTTGCTAAAGATATCGTAACACATATAATCAAAACAAAATGAGAATCATATTATCTATTTTAATATCACTATTCTTTTATGAATCATTTACTCAAGAGCTTTTTTGCAACTTGCAAGTTAATTCTTCACAAATTCAAACAAGTGATAGAAAGGTGTTTAATTCTTTACAAAAGGATCTTTATGAATTCATTAATAACACAAAGTGGACAAATGCTAAATTTTCAAATGAAGAAAGAATTGAATGTTCAATTTTAATAAATGTAAGAAAGAAAATTTCTAATGATGAATATGAGGGGAGTATTAATATTCAGAGCACTAGACCCATCTACGGAACTTCATACAAATCAAATGTTTTTAATTTCGTAGATAATAATTTCAGGTTTAAGTATCTGGAGTATCAATCTATTGATTATAATCCAAATTCTCATGGTTCTAATTTAACAGCAGTTATGGCATTTTATGTTAATATCATTTTAGGTATTGATTTTTCTACATATTCTGAAAATGGAGGATATGAATATTTTAATAATGCTTTGAAAATTGTAAATAATGCTCAAAATGCACCTGAGTCAGGATGGAAAGCATTTGAAAGTGATAGAAATAGATATTGGCTTGCATACGATTTGATGGATTCCAGATATGCTAATTATTTAACTACAATGTATTCATATCATAGACTGGGTATGGATAAACTTTCAGAAGAAGCAGAAGATGCTAGATTTGAAATAACAGAATCTTTGGAATCATTAAAATCAATATACAGAGAAAATCCTTCAGCTTTTTTATTGAAGATTTTTTTTGATGCAAAAAACGAAGAAATTATTAAGATTTACTCAGAATCATTTCCTAATGAAAAGGCAAGAATTGTAAATACCTTAGTTGAAATTGACCCAACAAATTCATCCAAATATCAAACTATTAATACAGAAAATAAAGGCAACTAATGCTAAAAAGATTACACATAAAAAATTTCTCATTTATTAATGATGTTGTTGTCAATTTTGAGGATGAATTTTCAGTTATTACTGGAGAAACGGGATCAGGCAAATCACTAATGCTAAATGCCCTTACTACTTTAGTCGGAGGTAAAATAAAATATAGTTCATTTACTAATGCTGATAAAAAAACAATTATTGAGGGTCAATTCATTTTAAATGATTCGTATAAAAGCTATTTTGAGGAGCATGAAATAGATTTTTACAATGAATGTATAGTTCGCAAGGAAATAAGTTACAAAGGAAAAGCAAGAGTTTTTATAAATGATTGTTTAACAACAAATTCTATTGTTTCAGAGATTTTTTCAAATATAATAGAAATTCATTCTCAGAATCAATCACTTTTACTCAAGAAAAAAGATTTCCAAATAGAAATTTTTGATTCATTCATTGGAATCACAGATTTAAAAGAAGAGTATGTTAGTTATTATAATCAACTTAGAAATTCAATAAAAGATTTAGATGATTTTAGGTCTAAAAATCTTTACTCTGACGATGAGTTGGAGTTTTATAAGTTTTTGTATGATGAGCTTGAGAATGCTAATTTACATGAAGGAGAGTTAGAAAAGCTAAAATCACAAATTAACGCAATAGAAAATAATCAACAATTAAATGAAATCTTAAATGATTTAAAAACATATATCCATTCTGAAAATGGTGTTATTAATTCTTTGAGTAGGCTAAATAAACAAATATCTAAAGTTTCTTTACTAAAGAAGTTTTCTTCCAGAATTGAATCAGTAGGTATTGAGATAGATGACATTTTTCAAGATATCTCTGAATTAGTAGGAAATATTGATTCATACTCAAATAATTCAGATGACATATACAAGAGATTTGATTTGATTAATAGTTTACTTTTTAAGCATAAAAAAGATTCTATTAAAGAACTCTTAAATTTAAAATTAACCATTAAAAGTAAAATTGAAAATAATGAACATTCTGAGTTTCTAATGTCTGATTTAAAAAACAAGATTATTGGATGTAGAAAAAAATGTGAATCTATTGCTCATAAGATGTCCGAAAAAAGAAAAAGTTTTTCTAAAAATTTTGAAATAAGAATTTGTCAGCTACTTTCTGAACTTGGCTTTTCATCTCCTCAGTTTTTTGTTGATATTCAAACTTTTGATTCTTTGAATAGTTTTGGTGTTGATAATATTTCTTTTCAATTTAGTTCAACCTCTAATACAATACTAAAAAATATTGAATCTGTTGCATCTGGTGGAGAGATTTCTCGAATTATGCTTTGTTTAAGATATATGTCAAGTGAAAAATCAAAATTATCTATTTTAGTCTTTGATGAAATCGATACGGGTGTTTCTGGAGAAATTGCTCACAAACTTGCTCAATTTTTAAGAAAAATAACATCTAACATCCAAGTTTTTTCAATTACTCACTTACCTCAAATTGCCTCAAAAGGGGATAGGCATTATGTTGTTGCAAAAAAAATAGTTGAAAACAAGACTTTAATTGATGTAAACGAACTAAATACTGAGCAAAGAATAAATGAAATTGCAAAACTTCTTAGTGGAAGCAAGGTTACAGATGTATCAATAAGCAATGCTATAGAACTTTTAAATCAATAATAATATATTTGTAATAAAATCATGAAAATTTTAGAAGGAAAAAGAGGATTAATATTTGGTGCACTTGATGAAAAGTCTATAGCTTGGAAAGTTGCTCTAAATGCACATGAACAAGGCGCTAAATTTATTTTATCTAATGCACCAATAGCCTTGAGAATGGGGAAAATAAATGAATTAGCTGAAAAAACTGAATCTAGAGTTATCCCAGCTGATGCAACAAGTGTTGATGATTTAAATAAACTTTTTGATGAGTCAGTAAAGTTATTGGGAGGAAAACTTGATTTTGTTTTACATTCTATTGGTATGTCTGTTAATGTAAGAAAAGGAAGGGAGTATACTAATCAAAATTATGATTTTACAATTAAAGGATTTGATGTATCCGCTTTATCATTTCACAAAGTTCTTCAAAGTGCTTGGAAAAATGAATCAATGAATGATTATGGCTCTATTGTTGCATTATCTTATGTAGCAGCGCAGAAGACTTTTCCTGACTATAATGATATGGCAGAAAACAAAGCTTATCTTGAGAGTATTGCTAGAAGTTTTGGATATCATTTTGGAAATAGAAATAAAGTAAGAATTAATACAATATCACAATCACCAACAATTACCACAGCTGGTAGCGGAGTTAAGGGGTTTGATACTTTTTTTAATTATGCTGATAAAATGTCTCCATTAGGAAACGCTTCAGCAGAAGATTGTGCTAATTTTTGTATTGCTCTATTTTCTGATTTGACTAAAAGTGTAACCATGCAAAATATTTTTCATGATGGTGGTTTTTCTAATACTGGTATTAGTGAAGATTTAATAAAAGAATTTACTAGTTGATTTTAAAATTACTAAAGCTAATTTTCAGGCATTTTCCTATTCTAAAAGGAAAATTGTGGAAGTTTTGGTATACATACTTAGGTTCTAAAGTAATAACTCCAGAACTAAAGTTCATGAACTATGGTTATTTAAGAAATGATTTTACACCTCAGTTATCTCAAGAAGACGAAAAAGAAAGATTTCCAATTCATTTATATCACTACTTGTGTAGTAAATCTTCTCTAAAAAATTTAAGAGTATTAGAGGTTGGTTGTGGTAGAGGTGGAGGTGCTGACTACATCACAAGAACTTTTTCTCCAAAAGAGTATCACGCATTAGATATTTCACCCACTGCAGTTCAATTATGTAATAATTTCTATAAAAAAGATAATTTAAGTTTTCATGTTGGAAGTGCGGATGATTTGCCTTTTGACAATCAATTTTTTGATATTATTATAAATGTTGAGTCATCTCATTGTTATCCAAATTTTAATAAGTTTCTTTTAGAAGTTAAGAGAGTTTTAAAACCAGAAGGACAATTTCTTATTACAGATTTTAGGTCTAAATCTGAGTTTTTCGATTTTGATAAATCAATAAATGAAAATTTTAAAATTATATCATATGAAGATATAACTAACAATATTTTGCTAGCATTGGATGAGATGTCTGAAAAAAGAAAGAAACAGATTAAATTTTTCTTGCCTAAGTTCTTTTCTAATATTTCCTCTTCTTTTGCGGGTATTAAGGGAAGTAAGCTTTACGAATCATTTATTAAAAGAGAACTAGTATACCATATGTATGTTCTCAAGTCTATTTAAAAGATTTTGGAAACTAACTTTTAGTTTTATTTTTTGGTTTTTGCTCTTCCTGTTTTTGGATAGTAAAAATTAATTCATCGCTAGATTTCGAGATTTTGATGTTTATTTTGTCTCCTAATGATAGTTCAATATTTATTATTTTTTCAGCTAGAGGATCTTCAATATACTTTTGAATTGCTCTTTTCAAAGGTCTAGCACCAAATTTTGAATCAAAACCTTTACTTGCAACAAAATCCTTGGCTCCTTTTGAAATATTAATTTCATAACCAAGTTTATTGATTCTTTCAACTACATGCTTTAGTTCAATATCAATAATTTTGTTGATGTCTTCTTTTTCTAAGCTATTGAAGAGAACAACATCATCAATTCTATTTAAAAATTCAGGAGCAAATGTTCTTTTAAGAGCGTTTTCAATCACTCCCTTAGAATGTTCAGAAGCATTATTTTTTCTAGCAGATGTATTAAAACCAACTCCTTGTCCAAAGTCTTTTAGTTGCCTAGTACCGATATTTGAGGTCATTATTATAACAGTGTTTTTAAAATCTATTTTTCTTCCTAAACTGTCAGTTACTTGGCCGTCATCAAGAACTTGAAGTAATAAATTAAATACATCTGGGTGAGCCTTTTCAATTTCGTCTAATAGAATCACAGAGTATGGCTTTTTTCTAACTTTTTCTGTTAATTGACCACCTTCTTCATATCCAACGTATCCAGGAGGAGCACCAACCAATCTTGAGACTGAGAATTTTTCCATATACTCGCTCATGTCAATTCTGATAAGAGAATCTGTGGAATCAAACATCTCCTCAGAAAGTGCTTTAGCTAATTGTGTTTTTCCTACGCCTGTTGATCCTAAAAAAATGAATGTGCCAATCGGTTTCTTTGGATCTTTAAGTCCAACTCTATTTCTTTGAATTGCTCTAGAGATTTTAGTTATTGCATCATCTTGTCCAATAATCTTCTTTTTTATGTTATTAGACATTTTAGATAGTTTTTTTATCTCCTTTGAGGCAATTCTCTGTACTGGTATACCAGTCATTAATGATACAACTTCTGCAACATTATCTCCGTTAACAATAATTTTATTCGACTTAATTTCATTCTCCCATTGTTTTTTTGCTTCATTAAGCTCCTTTATTGATTTCTTTTCGTAGTCTCTAAGCTTAGCTGCTTCCTCAAACTTTTGTTGAGAAATAGCATTCTTTTTTAATTTGACAAGATCTTCGATTTTTTCCTCAAGAGAAGATATTTTTTTAGGAACCTTTATATTAGTTATGTGCACTCTTGATCCAGCTTCGTCTAGAGCATCGATAGCTTTGTCTGGAAGATATCTGTCGTTCATATATCTATCTGTCAATAGAACACATGAGTTTATTGCATCTTCAGTATACTCTACATTGTGATGTTCTTCATATCTTTCTTTAATATTTTTTAAAATTTCGATTGTTTCAGAAATTGATGTAGGATCTATTAAAACCTTCTGAAATCTTCTTTCCAATGCGCCATCTTTTTCGATATATTGTCTATATTCATCAATTGTTGTAGCTCCAATACATTGAATTTCTCCTCTCGCTAGAGCTGGTTTAAACATATTTGATGCATCAAGAGAACCAGTAGCTCCTCCTGCACCAACTAAAGTATGAATTTCATCTATAAATAAAATTATATTGGGATTGTTTTCTAGCTCTGATATTAAAGCTTTCATTCTTTCTTCAAATTGTCCTCTGTATTTGGTTCCTGCAACTAAAGCTGCAAGGTCGAGCATTACAACTCTTTTGTCAAACAGAACTCTTGATACTTTTCTTTCAACTATTCTAATAGATAGGCCTTCGGCTATTGCAGATTTTCCTACGCCAGGTTCACCTACTAGAATTGGATTGTTCTTCTTTCTTCTACTAAGGATTTGAGCAACTCTTTCGATTTCAGATATCCTTCCAACAATTGGGTCTAATCTATTTTCTTCTGCGTATTTGGTTAGATCTCTTCCAAAATTATCAAGTGTTGGAGTTGAACCAGAGGTTTTACTTTTTTCAGTTTTTTGATAGTCACTTTCAGATGGTCCAAAAATATCATCATCATTCTCAATGCTATCATCTAATTTTAATTTGATATCAGAAATGTTAAGGTATTCTTCTAATACAATATCATAATCAATTTTCATATGACGTAAAGCTGAGGATACAATATTGTTTTTGTCAAGCAGAATAGCCAACAAAACATGAATAGTTTTAATTTCTTCTTCTTCCAAATTTTTTCTTTCAAGTATCGATTTTCTAAGAATTCTTTCAGTTTGTTTTGTTAAGTTTAGCGTTGTATTCTTTTTTTGAATGTATTTTTCTTGCTTTTTTAAAGCACCTTCGATAATAATTTTTATGTCTTTGACAACAATCCCTAACCTTTTTAGCACTTGAACTGCGCTTCCACTACCTTCTCTGAGTATAGCTAAAAAAAGATGTTCGACTCCTGAACTTGTATCACCAAGCCTTATAGTTTCCTCGTTCATAAACTTAAAAACTTTTGACATTCTTTTCGAAAAACCTGTTATCATTTTTTTTTTTATATAAATAGTTAATTTAACCTTTTTTTGACTCTCTAATTTACCCTTTTTTTTAACAAAAAATGTTCATAACTTTAATGTCATTATTTAGCTGATTTCTCTTTGTTAAAAACGCAAATTTGTTTAATTTGTTATAAGAATTAAAACAAAATTTTATGTCAAAATTTGAAAATAATGGAGAGAGAATAATTCCTATCAATATTGAGGAGGAAATGAAGTCTAAATATATTGATTATTCTATGTCAGTAATAGTCTCTAGAGCTTTGCCTGATGTCAGAGATGGTTTAAAACCTGTTCACAGAAGAATTCTTTACGGAATGCATGAACTTGGTGTAAAAGCAAATACATCCTATAAAAAATCAGCAAGAATAGTCGGTGAAGTACTTGGAAAATTTCATCCACATGGTGATACTGCAGTATATGATGCGATGGTTAGAATGGCTCAAGAATGGAGTTTAAGATATTTAATGGTTGATGGCCAAGGAAACTTTGGATCAATAGACGGTGATAATCCAGCTGCTATGAGGTACACAGAAGCAAGAATGAGAAAAACTTCTGAAGATATGCTTCGTGATATTGATAAAGATACTGTAGAATGGGAAAACAATTTTGATGATACTCTAAAAGAACCTGCAGTTTTACCTGCTAGATTACCAAACCTATTACTAAATGGAACAACTGGAATTGCCGTTGGTATGGCAACAAATATGCCACCTCACAACTTGACTGAGGTAGTTAATGGAATAATTAGGTTTATTGATAATAGGGGTAACGTTGAGGTTAGTGACTTAATGGAACATATTACTGCTCCTGATTTTCCAACCGGTGGTACAATATATGGCTATGAGGGAGTAAAATCAGCTTTTGAAACTGGAAGAGGGAGAGTAGTTGTTAGAGGTAAGGTAAGATTTGAAGAATCTGGAAATAGAGATTTAATTATTGTTGATGAAATTCCGTACATGGTTAATAAATCAGATTTAATTAAAAAAACTGCAGATTTAGTTAATAGTAAAAAATTGGAAGGAATCTCAGATATAAGAGATGAGTCTGATAGAAACGGAATGAGAATTGTCTACGAATTAAAAAGAGATGCAATTCCAAATATTGTACTAAATAAATTGTATAAATACACTTCTTTACAGTCATCATTTAGTGTTAATAATATTGCACTTGTCAAGGGTCGACCAAAGCTTCTAAACCTCAAGGATTTAATAAACTTCTTTGTTGAGCATAGACTTGATGTATTGGTCAGAAAAACAAATTTTGAATTAAAGCAAGCTGAGAAAAGAGCTCATATTCTTGAAGGTTTATTAATTGCTTTAGATAATCTTGATGACATAATAAAACTTATACGTTCATCAAGAACTCCTGAAATTGCTAGAACAGGTTTGATTGATAATTTTAAATTATCAGAAGACCAGGCAAAAGCGATACTAGATCTTAGACTACAAAAGTTAACTGGTTTAGAAAGAGATAAAATTAAAGATGAGCATGCAGAGATTATGCAAAAGATTAAGGAACTCAATGAAATTTTATCAAATGAGGGTCTCAGATATGATATACTTAAAGATGATTTATTTGAAGTTAAAGAAAAGTATGGAGATGAAAGAAGAACTCAAATTGAGTATTCTTCATCTGAAGTAAGTATCGAAGATATGATACCAAATGAAAGAGTTTTGATAACAATATCAAATCTTGGCTACATAAAAAGAACTTCTTTATCTGAGTATAGATCACAAGCAAGAGGTGGAGTTGGGTCACGAGGAGCCACTACAAGAGATGAGGATTTTGTTGAGGAAATTTTTATGGCTAACAATCATGATTATATGCTATTCTTTACTCAGCAAGGAAAATGTTTTTGGATGAGAGTGTATGAAATTCCTGAAGGAAGTAAAATTTCAAAAGGTAGAGCAATACAAAACCTTATTAATATCCAAAGCGATGATAAAGTTATGGCTTACATTAATACTAAGGATTTGAAGGATGAAGAATACATTAACTCAAATTATATTGTTATGTGCACTAAAAAAGGTGTCATCAAAAAAACAAAGCTTGAATCTTATTCTAGACCAAGATCTAACGGAATAAATGCCATTTCAATTAAAGATGGAGATCAGCTTTTAGAGGCTAAAATGACAAATGGTGTGTCTCAAATTATGATGGCTGTTAAGTCGGGTAAAGCAATAAGATTTGAGGAAGAGAAAGTTAGGGCTATGGGTAGAACAGCTTCTGGAGTAAGAGGTATAAGATTAGCAAATAATAAAGATGAAGTAATTGGAATGATTTGTGTTAATGATATCGATTCTTCGGTGTTGGTAGTTTCAAAAAATGGTTATGGTAAAAGATCTCAAATAGATGATTATAGAGTAACTAACAGGGGTGGAAAGGGTGTTAAAACAATCAGTATAACTGATAAAACTGGAGACCTAATTGCTTTAAAAAATGTGAGTGATGAAGATGAATTAATGATTATTAACAAAAGTGGTATTACAATTAGAACTTCTGTTGAATCATTGCGAGTAATGGGTAGAGCTACTCAGGGAGTTAGAATTATTAAATTAAAAGACGATGACAGCATTGCATCAGTAGCTAAGGTTACCAGATCAAATGAAGATGAACTTCTGGACGATGAAATTACTGATCAAGTAGACAAAAATAATGTTGTAGATGATGAAGTAAAATCAGATCAATCAATGGACAAAAGTGTTTCTAGTGATTTAGACAAAGATGATAATAATACATCAAGCACTGAAGAACTTGATATTAAAGAAAGTGATGAAGGTGAAATTGATATTTCTGAAGACACTGAAATTCAAAAATCAAATAATAAAGAAGATAATATCAAAGAAGATGAAAATAATAAAGAAAATAAATCACAAAACACTTTATTTTTTGATGACGAGTTTGAGGACTAATAAAAAAATATTAAAAACACTTTTAACGTTTTATTTAATAGTTTTTTGCTCAAATAAAATTTTTTCTCAAGCAGTTCTTGTTAAAGAAGCAAGTGCAAATCCATTAGATATTAAATTTGAAAAATGGAAACTCCCCAACGGATTAAAAGTTATAATACATGAAGATAATTCTGACCCATTAGTACACGTACACATAACTTACCATGTAGGTTCAAGTAGAGAATCTGCAGGAAAATCAGGTTTTGCACATTTTTTTGAACATATGATGTTCCAAGGATCAGAAAATGTGCCAGATGAAAAACATTTTAAAATTATTAATGATGCTGGAGGATCTATGAACGGAAATACTAGCTCAGACAGAACTGTTTATTTTCAGACTGTTCCATCAAACTATCTCGAAACTGCATTGTGGCTAGAAGCTGATCGTATGGGTTTTCTATTAGATGCTGTTAATAGTGAAAAGTTTGAAAATCAAAGAGAGGTAGTTAAAAATGAAAAGTATCAAATGCAAGTTAGTAGGCAATATGGAATGAGTTACGAAATTCTTGGTCAAAGTCTTTATCCACCTTCACATCCGTATAATTGGCCTGTAATTGGATATGTAGATGATTTATATAGAGCATCATTGGAAGATTTAAAAAAATTTTTCCTGAGGTGGTATGGGCCAAATAATGCTATATTAACAATAACAGGTGATGTTAATAGTGAAACTGTTATTCCTTTAGCGGAAAAATATTTTGGTTCAATACCAAGAGGTTCTGAGGTAAGGAAACTTGGTCCAATGGTTCCTAGACTTTCAAGTGATATATACACGGGCTATACTGATAACATTTATTTACCTATGACTGATATCGTTTTTCCAACTGTTCCAAATTATCATAGAGACGAGGCCGCTTTGGATATACTAGCATCATTGATGGGAGATGGAAAAAATTCTATTTTTTATAAAAACTTTATTAAATCAGAAAAGGCTATTCAAGCTAGCGTAAGTCACCCTTGCAGAGAGTTGTCAGGTGAGTTTCACTTTACGGTTTTAACCTTTCCAGATTGGCAAGAAGACCAAGGAGTTTATTTTAATAATATTGAGGCTGATATAAGAAACTCAATTGCTGATTGGGAAGAAAAGGGTTTCTCAGAAGAGGATTTAGAAATGGTTAAAACAAAAATAATTAGCCAAAATTATGATATGATAACTTCAATATCCTCAAAAGCTACGTTGATTTCTAGATGGGAATGGTTGGCTAGAAGTCGTTACAATGTTTCCTCAGAAATAAAAAGATATCAAGATGTAACGAAAGAAGATGTGATGAGAGTATTTAATAAATACATCAAAAACAGAAATGCTGTTATTAATCAAGTTAAGCCAAAAAGTCCTTTTGTTAAAGAATTAGATTCCATCATTAGTAAGAATCCTAATGCTGATTTAATTCTTGATCAGGATCCACAATATTCAAATTTAGTTTACAATAAGGCTAGCTCAGAATATGATATTTGCTGTAGAAAAAACCAACCTGAGGCAGGCAACCCCAGAACACCTAAAATTCCATCTTTTTATAAAGAAACATTTGTTAATGGACTAAAAACAATCTTTTCTGAAACAAATGAGGTTCCAAAAGTTTATATGAGATTAAAAATTAAAGGAGGAAAATTATTGGAAGATAAAAAGAAGGTTGGTGTTGCAAGTATTACTGCACAAATGATGAACGAAAGTACTTCTTTAAAATCTTCAGAAGAAATCAGCGTTGAAATGCAAAAATTAGGTGCAACTATTCAATTCTCCTCTGAAGACAATGAAACATTAGTATATTTTGAATGTTTAAGTGATAATTTAGATGAAAGTTTAAAACTCTTTGAAGAAAAATTACTTAATCCTGGTTTCAACAATGATGACTTTAAAAGATTAAAGAATACTAATTTAGAAGGTTTAGAGTCAATGAAAAAAAACTCACAATTCCTTGGAAGATCAAGCTTTTCAAAGGTCCTTTATGGTGACACTCCATTTGGGAGAGAAATGAATAAAAAAACTATAAAAAAAATCAAGATTAAGGATGTTCAAGAGTTTTATGATTTTTATTCTCCAAATTTAAGTGAGTTAATAATAGTTGGAAATGTTAAAAAAGATGTTATTTACTCAAAACTCAATTTCCTAAAAAGTTGGTCGAACAAAGATATTAGCTTACCATCCAAATTTAACTTTCCGACAGTAGCAAAAAATCGAATTTATTTAAAGGATATTGAGGGCTCAACACAATCTTTGATATTAATGGGACATAGAAGTAATTCTTTTGATGTTAATGATAAGTTTTTTAAATCTCAAGTGATGAATAAGTCACTAGGTGGTGGAGCCAGCGGAAGATTGTTTCTAAAATTAAGAGAAGACAAAGGCTACACCTATGGAGCCTATTCATTTTTTAGTGGAGATGATAATACTGGAGTTTTTGCAATACAAACAAGTGTAAAAACTCAAGCAACTGATAGCGCAATCGCAGATATCTTTACAATTCTTAATGACTATACAACAACAGGACTTTCTAATGATGAGCTAATTTCAACGAAAAATTCTTTTTTAAATTCTGCTTCAATGAAATATGAAACGCCTAATCAAAAAATAGGTTTTTTAAACCAAATTTTATCAAACGATTTGAATGCTTCATATATAGACGAGCAATCAAATATTTTAAGTACTATGACTTTAGATGAAATTAATGATATAGCTTCTAATGAAATAAGAAAAGATGACTTTGCAATTGTTGTTGTTGGAAATAAATATCTTATTAAAGAAAAGTTAGAAAATTTATCTTCTAATGAAGGTAAAAGATTTAATTTTGAAGTTATTGACATTAAATAATTTTAGTTATGAGAAAATTCGTTCTATTTTTTGTTTTTGCTTGCTTTGTTTTTTTAGTAAATGCTCAAAAACATAATATTGTAAATTCATCAATAGCATTAAAAAATGCTAACAAAACAGATGGAGAAGAAATGGTTTCTAATCTTATTGACGCTAAAAATTATATTGATGAAGCATTTTTAAATACATCAACTAGCGATGAACCAAAAATGTGGAATTACAGAGCCAAAGTTTATTTAAAGATTGCACTGTTAAAAGATCAAAAAATTGATAATTATGCGATTTTTAAGGCTAAGCAATCACACATTCGATGTCTTGATAGAGATAAAAAAGGTAGAGTTGTTGTTCGAAAGTGGACCAAAGAGGAAGATGTTGTTGCAGGTTTAATTCAATGTGGATATAAACTATTTAATATGGCAATTGATGAATACAACAACGAGAACAATTCTGAGGCTTTAGATTTATATGATGAAATTTTTGAAATCTTTGATTATGACTCCGAAGATCAATTAAAAAGAGGAAATATAACAAAAGAGACTGTTCTTCATAATTCTTTTTTTGCTGCTAGAAAAATGAAAGATAATGAAAGGTCTAAGGTTTTACTTCAAAATTTAATTGATTTAAATTTTAATGATCCTTCTATTTATGTTCATATGAGTGACATTTTACAAGAGGAAGGAAATGATGATGATGCATTAAAATATCTTTCACTTGGTAGAGATTATTTTGAAAATGATCCTGTTTTAATTAATTCTCAAATTAATTTGTACATAAAATTAAATCGAACTGATGAGTTAATTGATAAGCTTAGCGATGCAATTAAACTCGATGATATGAATGATTTACTTTTCTTTAACAGAGCTACTGTTTATGATCAAAAAGGTATGCTTGATGAAGCGATAATTGATTACAAAAAATCTATTGAATTAAACCCTGATAATTTCAACTCTAATTATAACCTTGGGGCATTATTTTTCAATAGAGGAGTCGAGCTTAGAAATGAAGCTAATAATTCATCAAGCGATAAATTATATAATAAACTCAAAAAAGAGTCTGATGTTTTTTTTGATGATGCCTTGCCATTTCTTGAAACATCTCTTTCATTAGATCCAAATGATAAGAATACACTCTTATCTTTAAAACAACTTTATTATCTTAAAGGAGATTATAAGAAGTCCAAGGAAATGGACGGTCTTATCAAATCTCAATAATTTTAAAACATATTTTTATGAAGCAAATAATTTTATCAATTGCTATATTAACCGCTATTAACTCACATGCTCAGTTCAAAAGTGAATTTTACAACAAAAAGAAAAAGGCCAAAATTGAATCCAAAAAGCCTTCTGAAAAGAAAGATCAAATCATTGAAAAAACAAAAAACTGCATAGAGTTTGATGGACTATTTAAAATTTATCAAAGTAAAAAAGACGGGAAAGCATTTTTAGAGATTGATAGTAACCATTTAAACAAAGAATTTATTTATTTCAGTTATTTTGAAAATGGAGTAGGGGATGCAGGTGTCGTAAAAGGAAGATATCGTGGCTCAAAAATTATAAAAATCTCAAAGTTTTATGAAAAAATAGATATAGTTATCGAGAATACGAAGTATTATTTTGACAAAAATAGTGCTCTCAGTAAGGCTTCAAACACTAATATAAATACACCAATTATTATTTCTGAGAAAATTATTGCAACAGGTAATTGTAAATCGAAGTTTTTAATTAGTGCTGACAATTTGTTTTTAAATGAATCATTCCAACAAGTGAAATACTCATATCCAAAAACTTACAGAGGTTATCGATTAGGTTCTATTAGCAAAACTAAAACGAGGTATGAAAAAATAAAAAGCTATCCTGAAAATACTGATGTAGTAGTTAATTATGTTTTTGAAAATAAATATCCTTCTTCAAGAGGTGGAAGTGCAATGACAGACTCTAGAAGTGTTTCAATAAAGGTTCAACATAGTCTCGTTCAGTTGCCAGATTCAAACTATGTGCCTAGAAAAGATGATACAAGAGTTGGTTTTTTCAATACTCAAACAAACCACATGACAAGTATAGATCAAGTAAATTATAGAGACTTTATCAATAGATGGAGATTAGAAAAAATAAACCCTGAGGCAGAATTATCTGATCCTATTAAACCTATTGTTTGGTGGATCGAGAATACAACACCAGTAGAGTACAGAAAAATTATTAAAGATGGTGTAGAATCATGGAATATTGCGTTTGAAGATGCTGGATTTACTAATGCAGTTCAAGTAAAGATACAACCTGATACTGCGGATTGGGATGCTGGCGATATTAGATATAATGTTTTGAGATGGACTTCATCTCCTAGTCCACCTTGGGGAGGTTATGGACCATCTTTTGTAAACCCTAGAACAGGAGAAATATTAGGTGCAGATATAATGCTCGAATGGACATATATAACTAATCGTATAAGATCTGATGAATTATTTAATAACCCTATGAACGTTACTTCAACAGATCAATGTTGTAATGCAGCACACTATCAAAACATTGAAACATCTTTAGGAATGAACTACATAAAGTCTATGAGTTTGTCAGAGAAAATGGAGAAAGAACTTGTAAAACAGTCTTTATATAGACTTGTTCTGCATGAGGTGGGTCATACCTTAGGACTAAGTCATAATTTTAAAGGAAGTTTGCTTTTAACAACAGAGGAGTTAAATAACAAGGAAATAGTTAATGAAAAGGGTGTTTGTTCATCCGTTATGGAATATCCTGCAATAAATATTGCTAAAAATCCTGATGATCAAGGTTTATATTTTGATATAAAACCTGGAGTATATGATAGGTGGGCAATTCAATTTGGATATTCAGTTTTTCATAACGATGAGGATGATGAAATTGAGAAGATTTTATCTAAATCTACTAATAGAGAACTAGCGTTTGCTAACGATGCTTTTGATATGAGGTCCGCTGGAAAGGGAACTGACCCAGATGCAATGATATATGACCTTTCTAGAGATCCATTAAATCATTCTTTAGATAAAATAGAAATGGTTAATAGAATTGTTTCTGAAATAAAAGATAAATATACTAAGGACAACGATACTTATGAAGAATTATACAGATCTTATCGTACTTTACTTTTTTCATATTACCAAGCTCTAAATATAGTTACAAGACAGATTGGAGGTGTTAAAGTTGATTTATCTCATACAAATCAAGAATCAACAAAAAAACCTTTTGAGAGTGTTGATATTAAAACACAAAAAAAAGCTATGCAAATTCTTTCTGATTATGCATTCAGTAACAAGATTTTATTAGAACCAGAAATTTTTCCATATCTGCAAAAGCAAAGGAGAGGGTTTAGTATTTCTGCTGATCCTGAGATTCATCAAAGAATTTTAACTTACCAGAAAAGACTACTTGATCATTTACTTAATAGAAATGTTTTATTGAGAATTACTAATTCAACTAAGTATGGAAACAATTACGAACTATCATATTACATGATTGATCTTAGAAAGTCAATTTTTGATAGTGATTTTAATACTAATATTTCAACTATTAGACAAAATTTACAAGTTGAATATGTAAATAGATTAATTAGTATCGCTAGTTCAAAATCTCGTTATGATAATTTTTCAAAAGCATCTGCGTTCTATAATCTAAGTTGGTTAAAAAGAAATATGAATACATCAACAGGTAATTTAGCAACTAAACAACATAAAGAATATATATTGTTTTTAATAGAATCTGAACTTTTTGCTAAAAAGTAGAGTATAGGATTGAATCATACAATTCAACATAATATTAATTATAAGACAAATAAATAATATACCAGATGAATACTTATTTAGATTACAAAGAACACTGCAAGAAAATATATGACATATATATGTCTGCAAGCGTTTTAAATTGGGATCAAGAAACACATATGCCAAAGAATGGGAATAAATTTAGAGCTCAACAATTATCAACACTTGCTAAAATAGCTTATGAGTTATCTACTGATATTAAGTTTGGTAATCTGCTTGAAAAACTCAACAATGATGATTCTTTAAATTTTGATCAAAAAAGGAACATTGAACTCTCATATAATGATTTTAAGAAAAAGCTAAAATATTCAACAAAATTTGTTGAGAGACAATCACTTCTAATTTCTAGAGCTTTTCAAGACTGGAGAATTGCAAAGGAAAATAATGATTTTAATATTTTTAAAAATTCTCTGTCAGATTTAATAGATTTAAGAAAAGAAGAATGTGAGTTAATTGGTTA
>CENJ01172218.1_pt1 | contig 120702 bp, 111 predicted proteins | sample 356161 | NCBI WGS metagenome assembly CENJ01 (sample SAMEA2619531, study PRJEB7988) | marine metagenome | biome: marine biome (ENVO:00000447); feature: surface water layer (ENVO:00002042); material: "saline water (ENVO:00002010), including plankton (ENVO:xxxxxxxx)" | depth 5 m
GATCGGGATACTCAGCAGAATCAACCACATCATATTTATACTCGGCACACCCAATGAATAAGGCACAAAAAATTGCAACAATAAAAGCTTTTATAATTTGACTCCTCTATGCTAGTGCAATGTGTCACCGTTTAAAATTATTGTGTCCCCTTTCATTAAGTTTTTTAGCATATCACCACCACTGTTCTCACAGCTTCACAGGAATTTTTGATCGTGTGTTAAGCTTTGATAGCGCGCCTAATCCTTTTCAAGGTCTTAAATACCGGGATCGTATGTTGGTCATCGATTTTTAACAGTAGCATTATGGCTAGAGATTTTCCAAGATTTTTAAAGTGTCGAAGTAGGATACCTCTATTCTCTAACCTAAGCGTACGTGAATTTATAGTCGCACAGCTCAGTCTGGTTAGGGTACTCACTTAACATGCAAGGGGTCGGTGGTTCACGTCTACCAGCGACTACGACATTAATTGATGATTTTTCCGATTATCGAGATGAAAGTCAAAGTGACCAAAGAAGATAATTAAATTCTGATAAAACTTTGGTAAAAATAAACCCTCTGCCAGGCAGTCTCAACGCCTCTCAGAGCTTGCTGAGACACACACCTAGAAAGCACTCAAAACAATCGTAGATGTGGTCAGAAATGGTCGCACAGATGCCGCTAGAGTGTCAGCCGCTAATGTCCTACTCGACTGAGCATTTGACCAGCCAGCGACGAAAGAGAAGAGGGAGATTGTGGACTTATAGCCGGTGGTTAAAGATCTGACAGGGCCAGCGTCAGTGGGCGTTCTTAATTCAAAGAAGTAATCGGTCGCGGAGAAGATGCAAATGATGTATTTGGTATCAAATACATCGCAGGTAGTAGCGCTGTGAAACTATTTAAGATTTCTACTATATACTTAAACCCATGCCAACCAATATCCACTCCTTCCATACCATTTTAACTACAAATAGGCTTTCAGCACCTGTAGCACTCTACTAATCAAAGTAATCGAAGCCTCAGGACATTTTTAATCTTGAAGCGTTATGATGACCACTGACGGAGCCGCATTCAGCGTAATAAACTAAATGGGAAGTTGCGCCGACTCTGCGTTGTCGGCATAGGTATCGGTTGAGTCTGGGGAGCTTTATGGAGAAAGTTACAAACGGTTGCGATTACTACAAATCATCAGTAGCATTTAATAATAGTGACGTTAAATCATGTTGATACGCAATAAAGGTGACTTATTATATCTTAGTACATTGGCTATAAGAGGAAGGCATACAGCAACCGAATACGTGGCTTTAGTGGAAGAAAACACCCGGAGGATGTGCGAGACGAGTTAAAGCGGCTTAGTCTTTATTTGCTTATGAAAACACTATTCAAACTTCTTTTCTCCATCGCTTTGCCGTCTGTTTACCTGACCTCAATGGCCTCAATTGATGAGTTCAGCGCGGAAGAAGTCAGTATTGACCAAGCCGAAGTAAGCTACCAATTGCAACCAGACTTCGGCGATCTCGACGAAATCGCCAATCGAGGAATTCTTCGGGTTCTTGTAACTCACAGCAAAACAGATTTTTTTATCGATCAGGGTCAAATCCGAGGTATCCAGGCAGAGTATGTGGAGGAATTCCTGAAAAACCTAAATAAAGGTAGAACGAATAGATCTAATGCGAGCGAATCCCACCGAATCATCCCTCAGTTTGTTCCGGTCGCGTTCGATGAGCTAATTCCATCATTGCTCGCTGGCAAAGGTGATATTGCAGCAGCCTTTTTGACGGTAACACCAGAACGCAAAGCCAAGGTTGATTTTGTTAGCCCACAGGGGCTCTCGGTCGATGAGATCCTAGTCGCTCATAAAAACGCAGAACCGATTGAAAAGCTGACTGACCTGTCGGGACGGACAGCTTACGTTTTAAAGGGTAGCAGCTACGCCTCTCATCTCTCTGAGCTAAATAGAAGCCTAACCTTAATCGATCTACTCCCAGTAAAGATCGTAAACGCTGATAGTCAGTTGCTCACAGAGGACATACTCGAACTTGTCAATGCAGGCATTATTGCCTACACGTTTTGTGATGATTTTAAAGCCAACCTGTGGGCGAAGGTGCTACCTAACATCCGGCTTAATCAGGATGTAAAGCTTTCCTCAGGTCAGCCCGTCGGCTGGGTAATTCGACCAAACTCACCTCAGCTTCGAGCGGCCATGAGCACTTTTTCTAACGACGTAAAAAAAGGTACCTTGCTTGGCAATATCCTGTTCAATAAATATTATGCTTCAACGCGGTGGATTAACAACCCTCTAGCAAAGACTGAACGAGACAAGTTTGCGCAGACCATCGGTCTGTTTCGTCGGTTTGGCAAGGAGTATGGATTTGACCCATTGGCGCTTGCAGCTCAGGGGTATCAGGAATCACGACTAGATCAATCTCTAACTAGCCATATGGGTGCCATTGGCGTGATGCAGTTACTTCAGAGTACAGCCAATGATCCTAATGTTGGAATTCCCAACATTTATGATATTGAAAACAACATCCATGCCGGTGCTAAGTACATGAATTTCCTGCGTAATCGATACTTTTCGGATGACGCCATCTTACCTATTGATCAACGTTTGTTTACTTGGGCCGCATACAATGTCGGACCAGCAAATATCCGTCGTGTTAGAGTAGCCGCCGAGCGCAACGGGTTGGATCCAAACGTCTGGTTCAATAACGTCGAACATATGGCGGCTAGCAAAATTAGCCGGGAACCTGTCAAATACGTGGCAAATATCTTTAAATACTATACAGCCTATCGAATGATCGAAGATCGAGCTGATAGTAAATCTGCAGCAATCCAAAAACTTGAAACTTTTAACGATTAAACCGCGCCGGTCACTAATGCCCATATACAAATGAGCTGGCTTATTACTGTAGCTTTACCCTCTCTAGAAAACCTTAACTTCTTCTTTCTCAACCCCCACCCTGGCGGCATCCCCCACTTTCTCTGTTGAGATTCCTGATGTTATCAGTATCGGTTCGACCGCTATGAGCCAGTGCCTCGTCTTTAGAAATAACCAAAAATATAGAGGAAAAATTAAGGAATTGTTAACTTCACCACTTTTGAAGACTTTTAATCACAATCCTTAATTTGAGATTTCTAGCACTCTGCGGCAAGTGCTTATCCTTTGATTACCTGTTCTTTAGTAATTCCGTTTTTTAAGATACCAAGTTTAGTCTCTGCCTCTCATGACCTTGGTCTTTCGCGATTGACAACCTGTTATAGGCCTTCGCATAATTCTCAGGAACTCCGTCACCAAGGCATACACAAGACCCGCAGATTCGAGACTGAGCTAAACTTTGAATAGCAGATTTTCGATACTATTCGAATGCTCCTGGATCATTCTATAGAACACCATAACCATTGCCATACATAAAACCTTAAGTGAGTTGAGCTCCAGCACGACCATCAATATCCCTGTTGGGAGCGCGTGAGGCGCTCCACCTCTAGATATCCTAGATTGAGCGCCTCCATACAGATCTGGTAACCTTCCCGCCAAATACCCTCGGTTATCTGGCTGTCCCATTGAATGTCATTATAGGGATAAAGCTTTAAACTAAAGCTAACTCAAAACATAGCAATAACGTGGCCATAAATAAATTAGGTACAGGAAAAAAGGTGGTCGGGACGGCAGGATTTGAACCTGCGACCACCACACCCCCAGTGTGGTGCGCTACCAGGCTGCGCTACGCCCCGACATTTTGATGATCAAACTTGGTGAAGGTAGGTCCAAGTCAAAAAGGCAACGCATGAACCTTATAATAATTTACCCAAATATCAGCCCTTGAGCTTCATTTCTTTTAAGAGGTCTTCTAACTCACCTATAGTTTGATTAACCAACTGTTTGTAAGGGGTCATTTCCTGCTTAGTAGTCTCTCCGTCCAGCCGCTGTCGAGCGCCACCAATCGTGAATCCTTGCTCATAAAGCAATGAACGAATTTGACGAATTAAAACAACATCTTGACGCTTATAGTAGCGACGGTTACCGCGACGCTTTACCGGATTCAATCCAGGGAATTCCTGCTCCCAGTAACGTAAGACATGCGGCTTCACACCACAAAGGTCACTCACTTCTCCAATCGTAAAGTATCGCTTGCCCGGAATAACCGGAAGTGTGTCATTGTTACTCGGCTCCAGCATAGTACTCTACCCGAGATTTAAGTTTTTGACCGGGTTTAAATGTAACTACCCGCCGCGCCGCAATGGGAATCTCTTCACCAGTCTTCGGATTTCGCCCAGGTCTCCTACCCTTATCCCTCAGCTCAAAATTACCGAATCCAGACAACTTAACGTTATCATTATTTTCGAGTGCGACTCCTATTTCACTGTAAAACTTCTCAACAATCTCTTTTGCTTCTCTCTTGTTAAGTCCCAGTTCATCAAAAAGCATTTCCGCCATATCGGCTTTAGTCAAAGCACTCATCGGATCATATCCACCTTACTATTATTTTTGTGCGGCTTTAGTAGTTTGTTGAACACGTCATTAAAGTGAAGCATGCGAAACGAGCATGATTTCTTCACACATTCATAGCAGCCTTTATAGAGTGCGCGAACTGGAATAAAACGTCAAGCGCATTCTGCTATTTTTACACTCAATTAGACCACAATAAAATTGACATTGGTTACAATGTATCCTTAGTCGATAAAAAAAGTATTCCGTATTTAATGTCAGTAAAATTTAAGTGAGTGCGCCCTAATTTCACGGTTGCCCTCGGAGTTTAGCAGAAAATTGCTTCTCGACCGCTGCCACTACAGACGCAACAGCAGCGTCAACCTCAGCATCAAGAAGGGTTCGCTCCGCGTGCTGAAAGCTCAAAGCTAACGCAATACTCTTCAAACCCTGAGCGTTATCATCATCTTGATAAACATCAAAGATGTCCAGGGATATCAATAGCTCTCCAGCTGCCTCTTCAACACATTCTAGTATTTTTGAGGCTTGCTTCGCAGAACCCACTAAGAATGATAGATCTCGGCGTACTTCCGGAAACTTACTGATATCATGGCTCTGAGGCACCTGGAGTTGTAACAGATCTTTTAAAACCAACTCGAAAAGATAGAACTCGCAGTCCTGCCCAAGTTTTCTTTGAATACGCGGGTGTAACTGACCTATCCAACCACACTGTTTTTGATCAATTAAAATCTCCGCAGTGCGCCCTGGATGGAGAGCTTGATGCTCGCGAGGAACAAACCGGTAATTTTTTTCTCTCCCAGCACGAGATAATAACGATTCAACAACTCCCTTTATATCGAAGAAGTCCACATCTCGCTGTGCAGACAGCCAATCAGGTTTTTCAGCTGAACCGCAAACAAGCCCTGCGAGATAACTATTTTGATGCAAAATCTTATTATCCATGCAAAAACAAGCTCCGCTTTCAAAAAGACGGAGACGGCTTTTTTGCCGATTCAAATTGTAGAATGCAGTATCCAATAACCCCGGCCACAAACTTGCTCTCATCACCTCTTTATCGCTGGATATGGGATTGCTTATACTTACTTGCGATAGATTTGGCACTACAAGATCTTGCAAATCACGTTTTACAAAGCTGTAAGTCAGCACTTCCTGAAAACCATTTGCAATCAGCTGTTCTCTAAAAGGATGAATTGATCCTTTAGTTTCAGGGTTTGGTTGTATCGTTAATGCAGTGCGGGGCGTTCTTGTGGGTATGTTGTCATAACCATAAATACGACCGACTTCTTCAATCAAATCCTCTTGTATAGTGAGATCAAATCGCCATGATGGTACTCGCCAGAGAGACTCATCATTACTTTGCTTCAACTTTTTGAGTCCAAGACGTAATAGAATTTGATCAATCATACTTGAGGAAAGTTCAATACCCAATTGCTGGAACAACCTCGCCTTTTTAAGAGAGATAATTCTTGGCTGGGGCAATGCAAGGGCTGATTCTTTGCAAACTATTGGTCCGACATAACCACCACATATATTCATTAAAAAGGTTGTTGCTCGCTCTAAGGCTGCCTCCTGAAGGGAACTATCGACGCCCCGTTCAAATCGATGAGAAGAGTCTGTTTGTTTACCAAAAGCCCTTGCTTTCCCAGCAATGGCTAGCGGGGTGAACCAAGCGCTTTCGAGGAGGATATCCTGCGTGACAGGACCCACGGCCGACTCCTTTCCACCCATAATTCCGGCTAAAGCCATAGGCTTTACTGCATCTGCAATTAATAGAGTATCTTTGCCTAACCGCAACTTTGAATCATCTAAAAGCTGCAATTCTTCATTGCCTCCCATTCGCACTACTATACTCTCTTCAATCTTACTCAAATCGAAGGCATGCATGGGTTGACCAAGCTCCAACATTATATAATTAGTAACATCAACGACCGCTCCCCGCGACCTTATCCCGCTGCTATTAAGTTTTTGTAGCATCCAGCTAGGTGTAGGAGCTGAAGTATTGACCCCTCGGAATATTCTACAAGCATAACGTCCACATGCTTCGGACGCATCAATCTTTATGTCAATTACATCCTCAATTGTTGGTTTAACCGGGGTACACTCAATTTCACGCGGATATAATTCGTTGAGGACACCAACTTCCCTTGCCACACCCACAATACTAAGGCAATCTCCACGATTAGGAGTCAAATCCATTTCAAATACGTTGTCTTGAAGATTCAGATATTGCCTTAGAGTAGAGCCTATCGGAGCATCCGACTCCAATTCCCACAGACCATTGTCATCCTCTCCAAGCTGCAGGTCTGATTGTCCGCAAAGCATACCATGGGACTGCACGCCTCTAATATCTACTTTTTTTACTTTCATACCACTGGGTAGTGTTGCTCCAATCCTTGCAAGAGGGACCTTTATACCAACTCTTGCATTGGGCGCTCCACAAACAACCTTTAACAAAGATCCACCACCATAATCCACATGACAAACACAAAGTTTTGCTGCGTCTGGATGCAAATCTACTTTAACAAGGGCAGAAACAACAACTTCAGCACCTAAGTTACTTACAGGTGCCACCCCATCGACCTCCAAACCTGCCATAGTCAGCTGATCAGATAATTCTTGAGTGCTCAAAGACGGATTAACCATGTCTCTTAACCAAGATTCACTAAATTTCAAAATCCACCTCAGCTCAAAATTGTTTCAAAAAGCGCAGCTCATTTTCAAAAAATAGCCTCAAATCATTCACGCCGTAACGTAGCATCGCCAATCTTTCAACGCCCATACCAAACGCAAATCCAGTGTATCGGTCTGTGTTAACATTGCAGTGCTTAAACACGTTTGGATGCACCATCCCGCAGCCCATCACTTCCAACCAACCCGTGTACCCGCAAACGCGACAACCGTCACCCAAGCAATTCGAGCATTGAATATCGACCTCAGCAGATGGTTCTGTAAATGGAAAATAAGAAGGTCGAAATCGAACTTTTAATTCGATTTCAAAAAAAGATTGCAAAAACTGGTTTACAACTCCTTTTAGATCAGCAAAGCTAACCATTTCATCGACAACTAATCCCTCAACTTGATGAAACATTGGAGTATGTGTAAGGTCTGAGTCGCATCTAAAAACTTTGCCTGGACAAATTATTCTAATTGGAGGATTTTGGCTGTACATAGCTCGAACTTGCACCGGTGAGGTATGTGTGCGTAACACCTTATTGTTTTCAATATAAAAAGTGTCATGCATTGCTCGAGCTGGATGATGTGGAGGAATATTTAACGCTTCGAAATTATGATATTCATCCTCTATTTCTGGACCAGTTGCTACCGAGTAACCCACAGCACAGAAGAATTGTTGAATACGCTCCAAGGTTCTGGTGACTGGATGTATGCCTCCCACATCAACAGACCTTCCCGGCAAAGAAACATCCACCGCCTCGGATTGCAACTGATTCTCAATAGATAAATGCTCGAGTAATTCTTTCTGAGTATTTATTAAGAGGCCAATCCTCCTCTTGACTGCATTGATTAGTGCACCCCTATCTCGACGCTCTGATGGACTACAGGTCGATAATGACCTTAAAAGCAGAGTGACAAATCCACGCTTTCCGAGATACTCAACCCGCTTTTTTTCTAAGCTGCCTAGGTCAGTGCATCCCTTGATAGCTTGCATCGCCTCTTGCTCAAGTTTTGCTAGATCGCTCATAACTGCTTTTCCAAATCCTGAAAGCTACCTCGAGGTATCTATCTAAAGAATCGCCACCAATGCAAATCTTCTTCAATCGACCTTGGCCTTTCATCACCCCAAAGCAGTAAAAGCTATGATAGCGCAGCCTTTGCACGGTCCACGATAGCACTAAAAGCCAGTTTGTCATGAACGGCCAAATCAGCCAAAACACGCCGGTCAAGCAGAATTCCTGCCTTACTGAGGCCGTCAATAAATCTGCTGTAAGCCAAACCTTCACTTCGGGACTGAGCGTTAATCCTTGCTATCCAAAGCCTCCTGAATAAGCGTTTTTTTACCCGCCTATCACGATATGCATACTGCCCTGCTTTAGTAACTGCCTGCACGGCTACGCGAAATACTCTGCTCCGTGCCCCGTAATAACCCTTTGCCTGCTTTAAAATTTTCTTATGTCTACGATTGGCTTCGACACCACGTTTTACGCGAGGCATACTCTTCTCCTGTCAAACAACTATATTACTTATGAGCTCCGTAGCATACGATCCACACGAGGAGAATCCGATGCACCCAATATTCTGGTGCCCCTCAAATGACGTTTGCGCTTTGTTGTCATTTTGGTGAGGATGTGAGATTTATGCTGACGCTTGTGCTTATATCCAGCGGAATTTTTTTTAAACCTTTTGGCAGCCCCGCTGTGTGGTTTCACTTTTGGCATTGTTTATTCTCCATCCTCATAATATCTTCATAAGATAATTGAAATTGAGCGCATTCCATAACTGCTGCAGACATCAAGCTTTCTATCCTTTTTTTCCGCGCGGAGCCAGCACCATTGTCATCTGCCGTCCTTCCATTTTGGGATGCTGTTCTACCTGAGCTAAACTGGACAGATCTTCCTCAATTCTCCTTACCATGGCCATTCCAAGTTCCTGATGTGCCATCTCTCTTCCGCGAAATCGTAACGTTACCTTTGCTTTGTCACCATTTTCCAAAAACCGAGTAACATTACGCAATTTAATCTGATAATCGCCTTCGTCAGTCCCTGGACGAAATTTCATCTCTTTTACTTGGGTCTGTTTTTGTTTTTTTCGTTGCAACGAAATTTTTTTCTTGATGTCGAAAACGTGCTTTCCATAGTCCATTATCTTGCATACTGGAGGCTCAGCATCTGGGGATATCTCAACTAGATCCAGTATTCTGTCGCGGGAAACCTCCAACGCATGTTTCACTGATACTATACCAATTTGACTCCCATCTGAGTCAACCAATCTGACTTCTTCAGCAGATATCTCTTCATTAAGGCGAAGTCGTTTACTGTCTTTTTTAATAGATATTACTCCATGTAACCAATATTAATTCCCCCGAGAATGCACCTCCGCAGACAACATCTCAGATATTTCATCTAACGTCATTATGCCATGATCTAAACCTGCTTGGGATCTTACGGACACCGTTAAAGAATCTTTTTCTTTTTTCCCTACAACCACTAAATAAGGCACCCTTCGCATCGAATGATGCCGGATTTTATAGCCGATCTTCTCGTTTCTCAAGTCCGAAATTGTTCTATAACCCCTATTACGCAATGAATTTGTAATTTCATCAGCATATTGACGTTGAGAATCGGTAATGTTCATGACAACGACTTGTTCCGGCGCCAACCAAAGTGGAAACACTCCTTCATAATGCTCTGTTAAAATACCGATGAACCTTTCAAAGGATCCGAGTATGGCACGATGTAACATGACAGGCACATGCCTGGATCCATCCTCAGCAACATATTGAGCATCCAGACGTTCGGGCATTGAAAAATCCACTTGGACCGTACCTAATTGCCAAATTCTTCCTATCGCATCTGTCAGAGAAAATTCAATTTTTGGACCGTAAAAAGCTCCCTCACCCGGCAAGGTTTGCCACTTTAGATTTTTGGCATTCAACGCATCGGCCAGCGCTTTTTCAGCACGATCCCATATTTCATCTGAACCAACTCGATTATTTGGCCGGGTTGATAGCCTGTAAAGAATGTCGTTAAACCCAAAATCTGTGTATACATCATGCAAAAAATCGATAAATTTGGCTACTTCGAACTGAATTTGCCCTTCTGTACAGAAAATATGCGCATCGTCTTGCGTAAATGATCGCACGCGCATTATTCCATGGAGAGAACCTGAAGGTTCATTTCGGTGACATGACCCGAATTCGGCTAATCTTATTGGTAAATCTCGATAACTTTTTAAACCCTGATTAAATACCTGGACATGGCATGGACAATTCATCGGCTTAATAACATAGTTTTTATCATCCGTTTCGAAAACATACATGTCTTCTCCGAATTTATCAGCATGACCAGATTTTTCCCAAAGTGAAAGATCAACTAATTGCGGCGTCTTGATCTCTTGATATCCCTCCTCTAATTGCTTCGCTCGCATATACTGCTCAATAACTCTATATATCGTCCATCCCCTCGGATGCCAAAAAATAGAGCCAGGTGCCTCGTCCTGTATGTGAAATAAATCTAGTTTTTTTCCAATTTTTCGGTGATCCCTTTTTTCAGCCTCTTCTAAGTTCTTGAGATGCTTCTTTAGTTCTTTTTCTGTGTTCCAAGCCGTTCCATAAATTCTTTGTAACATCTCATTGGAGTGGTCTCCACGCCAATAAGCTCCGGCCACTTTTAATAATTTAAAAGCAGTTAATCGCTTGGTGGAGGGCACATGGGGACCTCGACATAAATCCACAAATGAACCCTGCTTATATAAACTTATTGACTCACTTTCAGGAATACTTTTGATGATCTCAGCCTTATACTCTTCACCAATATCAAGAAAAAAAACCTCTGCCTCATTTCGACACCATTCTTCCCGATAAATCTTATGATCTTGCTCCACAAGCTCTTTCATCCGCTCTTCAATAGCATTTATATCATCTGGTGAAAAAGCGCGTTTATATGCAAAGTCATAATAAAAACCATTATCAATTACCGGACCGATAGTTACCTGTGCTTCCGGAAACAGTTGTTTGACCGCCATAGCCATGAGATGGGCCGTCGAGTGACGGATGATCGCTAATCCTGCTTCAGAGCGTTCCGTTATAATTTCAAGCGTCGAATCTTTGTTAATTCGAAATGCTGAATCGACCTCCACACCATCAACAATCCCTGCTATGGTAGCCTTAGCAAGTCCTGGACCGATGTCATGCGCTACTTCAAGAACCGTAATGCCATCACTATAGTTTCTAGTAGATGAATCTGGGAGTGTGACGATCGGCATCTTTTTTCCTCCGGCGGGTTCCGCTCACAAAAAAGGTGCATAATTTGTATCTTTTTCGCAAGAAGTGCCTATAGTTTACTATCAAAGAGTGCAGATTCAAGCAATCAATACTGATAAACCGACATAAATATTGCAAAGGTAACATTCACTATGAGGTAGTTTGACTTCTATGAAAATTTTTGTTGATGCCGATGCCTGTCCTAAACCAGTAAAAAATATCCTTTACCGAGTTGCAGAACGAACTCAATTACCCATGATCTTTGTTGCCAATACGCAATTACCTATCCCTCGCAAAACCAAGATTAAAATGATACACGTGCCGAAAGGCTTTGACGTTGCAGATAACTATATATTAAATCACATTTCCGCAGGCGACCTCATAATTACAGCCGATATACCGTTAGCTGCAGAGATAATTGACGCTGGCGGCCACGCCCTCAACCCTCGGGGCGAGTTGTATACTTCTGAGAATATTAGATCAAAATTAAATATTCGAGACTTCATGGAATCAATCCGAGGATCCGGAATTCATGTAGGAGGTCCGCCACCCTTATCGAAACGTGATCGCATGACATTTGCTAATGCTTTAGACAGATTTATAACAAAACATTATTTGTAGTTCATAAATTATTTACGAGCTCTTCAATCTGAAATGTTGTAAATGGCCAATCTATCTCAATTCCGCCATTAAAAAGAAGTACAGGGATTCGTAATCCATACTTTTTTTTCAAACTCATATCAGAAGAAATATCCCTCTTCGTCATTTTTATATCCTGCCGCAAGAGAAGGGGTTTTAATATCTCTTCAGCATGATCGCAAAGATGACAATTTGGGCCGGTGTACAGCACTAGATCAGGCATCGTTCAAACACCAACTTAAGCACCGCCATAGCTGATGATTATTTACTATCATTCGTAGCGTCCTCCCCTTTTAAAGCGTGGTTAGCACTCTGATTGGCAGCTTGCTTTTCTAGAATTGGTAACCAATAATTCGAACCGAACAACAAAACGTAGATTACATCAACTATTCCTGCTCGACGGATAAATTTTGGCGAACTCTGAACCACAACAAACTCTGACAGGTGCAATATCGACAATAGAAGTCCAGCAAAGGTTACGGTTGAACTCCAATGACTTGAGAAAGGCTTAAAGAAATTTAAAAAAAAGATCATCCAAAGGATCAGAAATACCAAACGAACAAAATAATTAAAAAAAGTCATAAAATAGTTTTCGTGTGGAGAGTCTCGCCTTACATAAGGTTTGAAAAATCTTTAATAACTAAATCACCGTCGACTTCAGCTACGATTCTTCCGATGCTATCCCTCACGACAATGTCTATGGAAAAGTCAAAGCGACCCATAGACAAAAGCGATTTCTTCATTAATCTTCCATCCTTATCAGGAAAAATTGTTTCTGCGGTGATATTTGGAGTGGCGGGCCTCATAAACTTGATAGTAACACCAACAACCACCAGTTGATATTTAGAATCAGGCAAATTATGAAACGCCACTAGCCCTCCTAGGTATTCCGCTGCCATCCAAATAGGCCCAGCATGCATAACACTCACGAGATTTTATGTATTCACCGAAAGTGGGATTTTAGACCGGCAAATACCATTTTCTATACTATCGATTCTAATATCGAGAAAAGTATATATCGAGCATATCGCCTTCGCCGACGCCTCGTGCTTTTCTTTGAGGTCCATGAATTACGTCCTCTAAAATAGTCACAGTTTTTTTCGGTCACCAAATCATCATCTTGGTCAATTTACCTTTAACGCGTTTAACGGACCCCAGTTAAACAAAAATTGTTACGCAAAAATACGAAGTTGAGTAGTATAACGCATTATGGATACCTTTTAATTTATAAACTTTAATACTTCGTAAGAGAGCACAATATGTCAAACACCTCGTCCTCAATTCCTGAAGCCCTTACCCATATGCTTAATCGAAGATCAGTGCCGAGACTTCAAGAGCCGGCTCCATGCGATGATGTATTAAACAGAATATTGTCAGCAGCATTAAGGTCCCCAGACCATATGCATCTGAGACCATGGCGTTTCTTAAAAATAAGTGGTGATGATAGATTTGAACTAGGCCGGTTGTTTGCCGAACATGAGAAATATAAAAATCGTGATTACAAGCAAGAACTTATAGAGCATGCGAAAAAAAAAGCACTACGAGCCCCTCTTATTATCGTAGGGATATCTAGTTATCAAGAACATCCTAATGTGCCAAAAATTGAACAAAGCGTGTCCACGGGCGGTGTACTCAACAATATAGGACTTGCTGCATATTTTAGCGGATTTGGAACTGTTTGGCGAACAGGTGCTTACGCTTACTCGAACATTATCAAGGGCGGTCTTGGAGTATCTGAAAAAGAGGACATCATCGGCTTCTTGTACATTGGGACACCCTCCATCAAGCACGCTAAACCTATAAAGGTGCCCCTAAAAGACTATGTTGCTCCCTGGCCACTCAAGACTTAAACCAATGTGCTTTTTTCGATGATTCGGATCTTACTGAATATGAATGTAGATCCAGTTATAGTTACTATCGGTTTTTAATTTCGTAAACGCGATGAACCTTTGGATTGCGCCAAAAATCAAAATCAATCGTCTCCTTTGTAATGTCCCGAATAATAAATTGATGCAGAATCCTCTTACTAATCTTAAATTTTTTGAAATTTGTCGAAAAATATAATGTGCCCCCAGGCGTCAGCAACTTCATGCACCAAATAACTAGGTTCTCATGATCGCTCGCCACATCAAAAGCCTTGGCCATTTTTTTTGAATTTGAAAAAGTTGGCGGATCTAGAAGAATAATATCAAAGGACTCATCCACGATTCGATGTTCACTCAACCACTGCACGCAATCTACGCGCAGTAATTTATGAAATAACGCTGAAATATTATTCAAACTCATATTTCGTTTAGCCCAAGAAAGATACGTATTTGACATATCACAACTTAGGGAGCTCTTCGCTCCCCCCAGCGCAGCTTGCACTGTGGCAGTCGCAGTATAACAGAACAAGTTTAGAAAACTTTTTCCCTTAATTTCTGAGGCAATCCTAGCCCGCAATTTTCTTTGGTCTAAAAATAAACCAGTATCAATATACTTAGTGAGATTAACTTCAAATTTTGCTGGACCCTCTTCAACCAACATTATGATCGCGCCGTCGTCCTCCGATTTTTGATATTGTCTCAAACCACGTTGACGAACTCTTTGTTTATACAAAACTCTGTATTTCCAATCGATAGCACATTTATTTACAACCTTTGCGGCGTCCATGAGTCTCTCTGACGCTTTTGTCTCCTCCAAATGCGACGGCAATTTATTCTCTTGAATAAGTAGTACGTCTTTATAGACGTCTATTGCAATTGCATACTCAGGTAAGTCGCAATCATATAGTCGATAACAGTCAGTCGAATTGGCCTTCAACCATGAATTTAATTTTCGTCTGTTTTTCTTGAGACGATTCAAGAGCATGTGCGCATCTGGACCTATTTCTTCTAATGAAGGTGGGATTGTCAAACGCGAGCGAATCTGTTGAGATTTGGATCTTATGCCATTAAAAACCAATAACTTACAGGGAATAGCCGCATTATAAAATTTATATTGACGGGATGGACTCAGGTCTATCTCACGAACTAGCTCAAGATTTCCTGTGAAAACTGATGCGCTCCATCCTTGGAAATTTAGTTTTAATACTTTACTTAACTTTTGGTACACAGGCCTGAGAGTTTTAAGATCGTCAAGTCTTTTACCGTACGGTGGATTAGTTATAACCAATCCTCTTATTTCTGAGGACACATCATCAATTTGATCCATCTGCTTGACTGCTACATGAATATGTTTGTCAAGGTCACAGGCCGCTATGTTTAAACGTGCAGCCTCGATCGCCGAGGGATCGATGTCAAAACCTCGGATGTCTGAACAAAAGTTTTTTAATCCAGCGATTCGACGAGCCCTCGCTTCGCTAATTAATGACTCCCAGACAGGTGCCTTATGAAATTTCCAAGATTCGAAACCAAACTTTCTACGTAAAAGACCTGGAGCGATATCACTGGCAATCATGGCAGCTTCAATCAAAAAAGTGCCTCCTCCACACATCGGATCAATTAAACCTCCGCCCCGCTTAAAAATGTTAGGCCACCCCGACCTTAGCAATAAAGCTGCCGCAAGATTTTCTTTTAAAGGTGCTGATCCAGATGCACGGCGGTAACCTCTTCGGTGCAAACTTTCACCGGCCAAATCAATGCTGAGTTGAACTCGGTCTCTATTAAGACGCGCGTTTAGCCTCAGTTTAGGCTCCTTAGTATCAACACTGGGTCTTTGGCCTGAAATATCTCTGAAACGATCTACTACCGCGTCTTTAACCTTCCGCGCGCCATAAAGAGAGTTATCTAAAAATTTGTTTGTGCCCCTAAAATCTACAGAAAATGACTCCTTCGGTGAAAAATGGTTCTCCCATTCAACATCAAACGTATTTTGGTAAAGATCATCAACCGACGTAATCGAGAAACTTTTAACTATATAAAAAATGCGATTGGCTAACCGAGACCAAAGGCAACACTGATATGCAACCTCCAGCGTGCCTGTGAAGGCTACTGTAGAGATCGTTTCCTTCAAATTTATCGCTCCTAACGCCCGAAGTTCATCAACTAACAAAGCCTCTAAACCCGATGAACAACTTGCAGCCCATGAATGCTCCTGTTTTTCCTTAATTATATATGACATTTAGATTACCAAGAGGAATGTACAGATAAATTACTATATAAAGAACGTAGTCGACAGAAGTATAGGACAAGACTGCTTTATTTTATTATTGGATAGATGATAACTCACCGCGCATCATTAACAACATGCAGCCTTAAAGACAGGGTTATTTTCTGTATAAGTATCAAAATATGGGCTTTATATATTAAATTTTTCGCCAATGATCCCCGAAAGGAAAAATCTATAAAAAACAGAAACGTGATCTAGCTACCCGCTCTTTCCTAAAAGGGTACCAAGCCTCTATTCAAGGAGGACCCTCATACACCTGTCGCCACAAAGTAGATTCCAAATTAGTTTGCTGCTGGAACCGGGGGTGCCGTGAGGAGAAAGCGGATTTCTGGAATAGTTTTAATCAACAAACTTTCCAACAAAAAATTTTAAAGTATGTAGCCCTTTAAGGCGACAGCGCACTATTTGAACCAAACTTAAACAGCGCTCTTTCATCTCAAGCTTTTCATAAGCGCCTAAGTACACTACTCCCAGTAATAATACGCTCGACATAAACTTATAGTTACGATGCAAACGTTCTTCTTTTCAAAAAAACCAAAAGTTTATGAAATTGAGCAAGCGCAACGGTAACTTGAGAAAAATTATCTTCGCCAGAATCCCACCCCGTTGTCATTAGATCTTTCCAATGAGAAATTAAGATTAATTCATTCTTCTTCCAAACCTCCGGCATTTCAAACAACTGCTCTTTGCTGTCAGAAATTAATATCTCTAATAGATCATATTTGTGCTGTGCTAATTGATCAATGTAAGTGTCTTGGGCCATGAATTGCCAGTGGCTATGGGGGTTGAGATCGAGTATGTGTGACATTAATTTGTCTAAAACTAGCTCTTCATTGATAAAGGAATAGTCTTTGGCAATTTTTTCAATAGATTTCTCAGAATTGAGAGAGATTTTGATGATACTCAAACTGAAAAACATGTTTTCCGTTAGCGCTTCCAATGCCGAAAGCCGATTGTTCTTGGCTAGCCGACTAAATCGAGAGCCTTCTTCTAAATTCCATTGTTCAGGACGCAAGGCGACCCAATGCTGCAAGAGTTGGTTCATCGGATTCGCATATTTTTCGATCATACTCCCACAATCCGAAAAATCCTCACAGCTATTTAGAAACCAGCGAGTACCTCGACGAACAAGTTTTATCAAAACACAAAATAAATCCAATTGATGTGAGGAGGGCAAGTTTTCGTGATCATCTTCAATTGATTTCCAAAGTTCATCAATACCAAAGACATGTATTACAACCTTGAGCGCTTTGACAATCTGATGTGCAGTTCCTCCAGTGGTTTCGGTCACATGATAGAAAAAAGTTAGGCCAAACCGATTTATCATGTCATTAGCCAATTGAGTAGCCGCTATTTCCCTAGCTAGGTTATGTTTAATAACCGAGCCTCCGGCAAAGTCTACAAGAGCTCTGGGGAAAGCCTGTTCAACGGAATCAGACAACCACGCGTCCCCTAATAGATCCACCTGCAAAAGAGCTTCTTTGACCATAATCTTCGAGTAACAGAGCAACACCGCAAGCTCTGGACGCGTCCACAATATTTGCTGACGTGCTGCTCTTTCTGACACGACCTTCTCGCTTGGCAAAAACTCATGTTTTCGATTTAATTCGCCTTTTTCTTCCAACCAAAGCATAAAACGTTCAAGCTCAAAACAGTTTCGACCAATGCCTCTCTGCGCAATACTGATTGACTGAGTTTGACGACTGTTGTTCTGTAAAACTTTATCCGCAACCGACGATGTCATGGAATCTAGCAAAGTATTTCGATCCACCTTTTGCATACTACCATTGCGGACAAATGTGTCTAACAAGATTTTTATATTCACTTCATGGTCAGAGCAATCCACGCCAGCGGAGTTATCTATAAAATCTGTATTACAGAGGCCTCCAAGCAAACTGAATTCAATGCGCGCAAGCTGAGTCATGCCCAAATTACCACCCTCTCCAATAACACGGCAGCGTAATTGATTTCCGTTAACCCGCAAAGCATCATTGGCCTTGTCTCCCACCTGAAAATCGGTTTCAAATTCAGATTTTACATACGTTCCAACGCCGCCATTCCATAGTAAATCAACGTCTGCAATAAGCAATTTCTTGATCAACTCATTTGGCGTGAGAGTATCATTTTCAATTGAAAAACGTGACTTGATCTCCGGCGTTAATTTGAGTAATTTTGTATTCCTGAAGAAAATGCGTCCGCCCTGCGAGAGAACTGAGTCATCAAAATCTGTCCATTGGCTTCCCCTCAATGAAAACAACCTGCGTCGTTCCTCAAACGAGGCAGCTACATCTGCATTGGGATCAACAAATATGTGTTTATGATTGAATGCAGCCAGCAAGCGAATACATGGTGATAATAGCATCCCGTTTCCGAACACATCGCCTGACATATCACCTATGCCGATAACATCAAATTGATCGGTGTGGATATCGACTCCAATTTCCCGGAAATGTCTTTCAACGGCGACCCATGCGCCCCTCGCAGTTATACCCATAACCTTGTGATCATAACCATTAGACCCGCCTGATGCGAAAGCATCACCCAACCAATAGTCACTCTTCTGAGCCAAGCCATTTGCAATATCTGAAAAATCGGCAGTACCTTTGTCAGCAGCAACAGCAAGGTAAGGATCGTCCCCATCTCTTTTACGAAGACCGAGTGGTGATATTATTTGATCGCCTTTACGGTTATCTGTAATATCTAATAAAGCCTTGATGTATAATTTGTAACTTCTGATGCCTTTTTCCCTACGAGCATCGAGACCCCCCCTCTCTCTCAAGTCTTTCACTACAAACCCACCTTTTGCTCCAGCGGGTACTATCAAAGCATTTTTCACTTTTTGCGCCTTCATAAGGCCGAGAATTTCGGTGCGATAATCTTCTAAGCGATCCGACCACCTTAGCCCTCCTCTAGACACCTTTGCTTCTCGAAGATGCACTCCTTCAAATTCGGGGGAATATACAAAGAACTCAATTTCTGGGCGAGGTTCAGGAGCGTATGGTATTTTAGATGTTGCCAGCTTTAGGGAGATATAGGGCGCATACTCTACTCCAGACTTTTGAAAAAAATTAGTTCGCAGAGTGGCACCTATCAGGCAGTGAAAGGCTCGCAAAACACTATCCTGATTTATATCCTCCACCGCTTCAATATTTTTATTAATCGAATCGGTCAGAAAGTTTATCGTTTCAGAATTTTGCGCATGCTCCGTTGCAGGGTCCAACATCGTGCTAAACAAATCTTTAAACTGTGCACACAATACTGGATGCCTTATAAGAGTTTCTGCAATAAATTCTTGACTAAAAGGTATCCGAAGCTGCTTTAGATAACGGGAGTAAGCTCTAAATAAAGAAGCAACTCGCCAATCTAATCCTGAAGATACCACCAAACGATTAAAACGATCATTCTCACATTTGGAGGCCCATACTGCCGTGAGGGCCAGTCTGACTTCATCCCCAACCTCTGCCAAATCACGCTCTGAATCAATCCCGAGTGAGAGATCCTGTTTCCAAAAAACCCCCTCATCAAGATGCTTAATTTCATGAGGACGCTCTAACAGCACCCTCAGACCCATATTCTCAAGTATTGGGACAAGATCTGAGAGTGGCAAGGGCGTTTCGCGATGAAACAACTTCAAATGAGGTCCATCTTTATCAGCTAACGATCCTGTATCAACAACCAAATCATCCGACTCAACAAGACGTTCCAAAAAAATAATATCTCGTAATGCCTCAGCCGGTGAATAAAGTTCTCTGTAGGTAATGGAGAATCCCTCAGAAAAACTCCTGATAATTGAGGAAGATCTCTGATTGTTAAATTCGGTTCTTGTGACGAGCTTGAATTCTTCACGCCAGTCCGAAACTATTCTCTGCACTAACGCTTCAAACACTGCAACGTCCACTTTCAAGAACTGGCCTGGGACAGTCGGTATGAGCAAATATACTCTGACGAGAGTGGATTCAGGAACAAAAAAGCTCACAAAGTTACTCTCATCCGCACCGAGATAATGCTCAAATGCACGCTGAATTTTTGCTCTTACATCAGAGTTGAAAGAGATTCTGGGAATAAAAACGAAGCAACTCAGGAACTTTTTAAATATATCTCTGTATGCGAAAACTAAACTAGCGTTTCGCTGTTGACCATGTAAAACCCCCATTAAGACATCAAGCAACTGCTGCCTTGGCATTTGCAATAATTCTTCCCGAGGAAAAGCATCTGCGATGGCGACCAAGCCCTTGTAATCATGGCTCCCACAAATCAACCCCGAGTCCTCGAGCAGTGCATCTATCCTCTTCCTTAAAATCGGTATCCGATCAGTACTGTATCTATGAAATTGGGAAGTATGCAGTCCCATAAAACGTGTTTCTCCAATGACAAGTCCACTCTCATCAAATTTCTTTATAACAACATAGTTGGAATAGTTATTTCGATGTATGTGAGAACGACGTGAAGACCTTGCGTGTATTACCGGCCCAGAGCTTTGATAAAATTTCACCGAATCGTCATCTAATTGATCTACTGCTTGCTCCTTTGTTGAATTACACCTTCCTTTGAATAAACCATCTCGGCTATCCGGTTCCTCACAGAGGTAATCAATACCATCCTTGTTCTTCAACTCAAAAGCAATCACGCCCAAAAATACAAAAGCTCCATTAAGCATCCAGTTCAAAAATTCAATGTCCTCACTCAAATTTTCATGCGGCGGCGCAAGTGTTTTAACACTTGTTATTTCGGCCGCTAATCGACTCCTCATTCTTGAATGATTTGAAACAACAAGATCGACATCACTCAATATTTTTGTCAACCTGAGTTTTAATGATTCAAGTCTGGAGTCATCTAGCGCTTGAATTTCTACAGCAATGAGAGCTTCAGAGTGCCCATTGGTAATTTCTTCACCACTGAATCGAATGGCAATGCCCTTATCATCACGAAGAACCCAAATAGGACTACTCTTCAGAGAGTGAATTATTGGGATCTCAGAATTCAAACCAATTCTCAAAGAGTCCACTAGAAAAGGGCGGTCGGGACAATTGATAAAAATAACCGTTTGGGCACATTCCCAACCATCAAGATGAGTCCTAGGATTAAAGACACGTAAGCGCCCAAAACACATGGACTCGCTCATTAATGAGTATGGTTCAGAATTAGACACTACGCGGAAAAGTCCATAAAGATTCCAGAATATTGTTTCCAAGGGCCGATTTAGATAATCCTTATCTAGGTATTGTTGGATCGCATGACACGCGAACTGGTCGAAAAGAGAAACTTCCGACATCTCTAAGTGCTGCTGGGAAAGTGCACTTAACGCCTGAAGTAAATGTTGCTTGTTGTTTTTATTTGATTCCAGGTTCATGGCTACCATTAATTATTTGTCTGCTCTTTGGTTTTTCTACTAGCAAAATAACTAGACTGATGTCGCAACATTGAGGTAATGTTCTTCAAAGTGCAAGTTGAAGCTATACAAGTTCGAGATATAAGTAACACTACTGCAACAATATACCGTTTACGATACTCAACATACATCGTAAAATATTTTTTTATATCCGGCAAAATAACCCGATTAGTACGTGATTTGCATATAACATCATAATGAATTTTATTTTGCTTATATTGTGTGGTAAACCAGTAGGGAGGCTACATCACTTGCAAACGCAGATAACTGAATTAAAGAATTGGCTAGCTGATAAAATTGTTGGTCAAAACGTGCTCGTAGAGCGGCTATTGCTAGCGCTTCTTGCAGATGGACATATCCTCGTAGAGGGTGCCCCTGGTCTTGCTAAAACCAAAGCTATTAAAACTCTTTCCGAGGGCTTAGATGCAGACTTCCACAGGGTTCAGTTTACCCCCGACCTGCTCCCAGCCGATCTAACGGGTAGCGAAATTTATAGGCCGCAAGAGGGTACCTTTGAATTTCAGACAGGCCCCTTATTTCACAATCTGATCCTTGCTGACGAGATAAATAGGGCTCCTGCAAAAGTTCAGTCAGCCCTTCTTGAAGCTATGGCAGAACGGCAGATCACTGTCGGCAAAAAAACATACAAGCTTCCCAATCTCTTCTTAGTGATGGCTACACAAAATCCTATCGAACAAGAGGGTACATATCCTCTGCCAGAGGCGCAGATGGATCGTTTCCTGATGCACATCTCATTAGATTATCCGGCCGCAGATGCGGAGCGCAGGATTTTAGAGATTGCGCGGCAAGAGGTACTTAATCCGGCAAACACTCCATTCCCAAAGATTGATCAAGAGTCGTTAATAAGAGCCAGAGGGGAGATCATGCGAGTCCACATGGCCGAGCCAGTTCAAAATTATCTAATACAAATTATCTTAGCCACTCGAACGGCAACCAAGTATTCAAAAGAGCTGGGAGATTGGATCGATTATGGTGCTAGTCCCAGAGCCACAATTGCCCTTGACCGCTGTAGCAAAGCAATTGCCTGGTTAGATGATCGTGATTTTGTTTCCCCCGATGATGTTCGCAGTATAGCTCAAGATGTCTTAAGGCATCGACTTATCCTGAGCTTTGAGGCCGAAGCTGGAGGTATTTCAATAAATCGGGTTATGGAAGAACTGATCCGCGTTGTACCTTCGGCTTAAATCTCCTCAGGTAATATGCTTATAGATTATGATAGTTACCGATGAAGCAAAAAATCCGGCGATCGCCAGTATCGAGTCCATGATAAGACTTCGGCATGCGGCACGCGAACTAAATGGGTTTCCAAATTCTCCAGTAAGGCAAATTACATCTGGTTCTCATAAGTCCAGAATACGTGGCCGTGGAATGGACTTTGAGGAAGTACGTATATATCAAGCTGGCGACGATGTAAGGACCATAGACTGGAGAGTCACCGCGCGAAGTCACAATACATACACTAAAATTTATACTGAAGAGCGGGAGAAACCTTTGGTTGTAATAACTGATCTGCGCGCAACCATGTTTTTCGGTAGTCAACGACTTAAGTCTGTTGCTGCAAGTGAAGTTTCAGCCGCCCTCGCTTGGGCAGCATTATCATCGAATGATCGACTCGGTGGAATAGTTTTCGGTCAGGAAAAAACTGCTAGCATAAAACCGAGACGCAGTCACCATTCGGTGCTAAATTATATTCGATCGTTGAACAATTTGAGCGCTGAATTACTTAATCCTCGCCAAGATTGCTACACGTTGGCAGAAATCTTTGAGGAGACTCAGAGGTTCCTGATGCCAGGTTCAACATTATTTATTGTCAGCGATTTTTTAGATTTCGATGAGCATAGCCATCATCTACTCTTTAAACTTGTGAGACATTCAAAAGTATACTTTTGTCATATTTTTGATCCGTTAGAAGAGGAGCTGCCGCCCCCAGGATTTTATGCTGTAACTGACGGAGACCGAAGAACTTTACTAAACACTAGTAGCAAAACTCTTCGTGACTCATACAGAAATACTTATCAAGAGCATGTAAAGCACCTTCAAAAAATCAGCGATCAATTGAAAATAGGCCTTATTTCTTTTAATTGCTCCATGGATATTATGCGAGTTTTAGGTCGAGTCTTTGGCAAGCATAGTAGGAAAAAAAAGTAAGAAATTTGAGAAGATGATGAGAGAGAATCCATGAGCAGTCCAGATCCTCTTAGTGAGTTAAGAGATCTCCATCTCCCGGCGGCCGTATCTCCATGGCCCCCAGCCCCTGGATGGTGGATCTTACTCGCGTTTTCTGTGATGCTGATAGTGGTTATAGGATACTTTTTGGCGCATTACTTAGATTCACGGAAATACAGACGAAAAGCGCTCGCTGAACACCGCAAAATTTGTTCGCTGGAGGGAGATAAGGAGAGGATTCAAAATTTTCTCGAATTACTGCGAAGAACAGTGATTTCAGCTACCGGTGAAAATCACTCTGCGAGCTTGTCGACAGGCGAATTTTTGAACTTTTTGCAAGAAAGTTGTTCCAAAAAAAGTCTGTTTAACTGTGATCGAGAAAAGCTGGATCAGGCTTTGTATTCCCCCATATTAGGCATTGAGATCGAGGGCATAACAGATCTTTGTAATCTAATTATGACAGATTCAAGAAGATGGATCTTGGATCACAAAGTAACGCAGGCGAAAGTATGATAACACTTATATGGCCCTGGATACTTCTTTTGGCGCCACTACCTCTCATATTCAGACTTATTAGAAGGCCGATGCCTCTTCAAACTCCCGCACTTCGTTCTACTTTTTTGTCAAAAATAGCTAATAAAAATCTGAGTATCAAGAGACGGAGCTGGCGCAAGTGGTTAATTCTCCTGCTGCTTTACCTTTGTTGGTTGTGTGCGATTGTTGCCCTTTCCCGCCCAGTATGGTTTGGGCAGCCTATGGAACTCCCCACTTCGGGAAGAGACATACTGCTCGCAGTAGATATCTCTGGGAGCATGGAACAGGACGACATGAACATTAATGGCCGAAGTGTAAGTCGACTTGAAGCCGTAAAATCTGTAGTTGGAGATTTCGTCCTAAAGCGAAAAGGTGATCGACTTGGGTTAATTCTGTATGGCGAGAGAGCCTATCTGCAAACCCCTCTTTCTTTTGATAGAAAAACTATGGAATTATTGCTCAACGAGGCCCAAATTGGCTTTGCTGGTCAGGGGACTGCGATAGGAGACGCAATTGGTTTGGCCATCAAACGTCTTCAAGATCGACCTGCAAATAATCGAGTTCTCATACTACTTACTGATGGCTCAAACAACGCCGGTGAGATAAACCCTCTCAAAGCTGCGCAACTTGCAGCAAAGGCCAAAGTAAAAATACACACCATAGGGATTGGTGCAGAAAAACAAGAGGAATGGGGACTTTTTGGAAAACGAATAGTGAATCCTTCCGCGGATTTAGATGAGGAGACTCTTTCAATAATTGCTGATACTACAGGTGGAAACTACTTTAGAGCTCGGAACCCGTCGGAACTCTCAACGATCTACGATTATCTCAATGAAATAGAGCCGATTGAGCAAGAGTTAGAAACAATTCGACCTACCCTCGCTCTTTACCACTGGCCATTAGGTGCTGCGTTTTGTTTTGCAATTATTGCAACATTTATAAGTAACAAGTTCAGAGTATATGAATGAGATCCTAGGCGACTTCCATTTTGTTCGCCCCTTTTGGTTTCTAGGACTACTACCCATCCTCATGATTTGGTTACTGTACAAATCACAGAATAAGGGCTCTGGTAGTTGGCGAGGTGTTATAGACCCAGTGCTTGCCAATTATTTAATAGATTGTGGTGAGGTTGCCTCAGGATTCAAAAAAAGAATGCAATTCTTATTGTGGCTAACAGCCTGGGTACTGGCGTGTACCGCCCTCGCTGGTCCTGCTTGGGAAAAGCTCCCCGAGCCAGTGGCAAAGAAAACCTCTGCCTTAATTATCGTTCTAGATCTATCCCCGTCAATGCTCGCGCAGGATATAAAACCCAGTCGCATTTTGAGAGCTCGATATAAACTGATTGATATCTTAAAACTCCGAAAGGAGGGCCTCACGGCACTAGTGGTCTACGCAGGGAGTGCACATTTAGTATCTCCGCTGACCGATGATTCAAAAACTATAATTAACCTCGTAAACTCCCTCGATCCAACTATGATGCCAACACTTGGCAGTAATATTGAAGAGGCTATAGAAATATCTACAGAAATTACTGCCAACTCCGGACTCAGCCGCGCTGACATCTTATTGGTTACTGACGGCGTAGATAGAAGAGCATTTCCAACGATCGAGACTATTGTTAATATAAATGGACTTTTTAGAGTGTCTATTCTAGGCATCGGAACAGAGCAAGGAGCGCCGATACCATTATCTTATGGTGGATTTTTAAAAGATCAGAGGGGCAATATCTTGATACCAAAGTTGGAACCCGAATCTCTCAAAAAACTTGCAGAAAAAACTGGCGGTCTATATCAATCCATGGCATCTGATAATAATGATATTAACTTATTACTCAAGCACACTCTAATCAGCATGCCTAATGAAATTCGAGAAACTGAACGCTCGTTCGACGTTTGGAATGATCAAGGATACTGGCTTATAATTATACTGCTCCCTCTCATTATACTCGCTTTCCAACGGGGAGTACTCGTAGCATTTTTGCTGATGCCTTTTTTATATCCTTTCTCAATCAACGCTTTTGAGTGGAACGACTTATGGGAACGAAAAGATCAACAGGCGGCGAAGGCATTGGAGTCTGGAAATGCTAAAGAAGCTCAAGGTCTTTTTAGGGATGACCAATGGCGAGCCAGCGCAGCTTATATAGCAGGAGATTATCAGTCGGCCGTCGAGGAATTTGGTGCACTCTCCAAAAATGCTGATGCAGACACTCTTTATAATTTAGCCAATAGTCTAGCAAACATTGGGGAATTTGAGGCTGCAATAGACACGTATGCTAGATCATTGGAAATCGCTCCCAATTCTGAAGATGCATTATTTAACAAAAGATTGTTGGAGGATCTCTTGGAGCAGCAGCAACAACAAGATCAACAGCAGCAGCAACAACAAGATCAGCAGCAGCAGCAACAACAAGATCAACAGCAACAGCAACAGCAACAGCAAGGTCAATCCGACAATAAGTCAGAAAAAAATAATAGTCCTCCTACAGATCCAATTTCTGAGGGGTCCGAAGAGACTGATCGAGAAAACAAAGACCAGCGTGATGAGAGTGAGAGATCACAAGAGCAAGCCAAAACAAAGAAAGATGAATTAAATCAGGCCGAGGAAAGTACTGAAGCTCGGCAGGCACAGCAAGAACTAGAACAATTACTCAGAAGTATTCCAGACGACCCTGGCGGCCTTCTAAGAGCAAAATTTCGATATCAGGAAGAACTTCGCAGGAGACAGCCTAAACGACCGATGCCACCAAACAATGAGCAATCTCAGCGTTATTGAGTACACTTGAATGCCGATTCTAAGATTAAATACAATAAAGGTAATCCCCTCGCGCAATAGAATCCCAGAAATAAGCGTACTCCCATTTTTTTTCAGCGCACTGATCCTTTTTGTTTCTCAGGCCTCGTTTGCTCAATCTTCCGGTTTAAGCGTCACTGCTGACCGACTCAATACCTTTATTAACGAAAGTCTAAACCTTACCATCCGGTACAATGGTCAGGCGAGATCAGGCGAGCCTGACTTTACGGCCCTTGAAAATGACTTTGAAATCATATCAAGCAGCCGCCAACAACAATACATTGTGCAAAATGGAGATGCAAAGTCATTCACCGACTGGAATCTTACACTGATACCTCTCAGAGCCGGAAATTTACTCATACCCTCCTTAAACTACGAGGGTGAGGTGAGTGATGCTCTCGAAATAAATGTGGTTGAAGTCGCCGACTCAGAGAACAGTGTTTCCAAGCCAGCAATTTTTGCAGAAACTGTGGTTGACAAAAAAATTGCGAGAGTACAAGAACAAGTACTCCTGACAACCAGACTTCTTTATTCTACCCCTCTGACAGATTTCAGCTTAACACCATTAACGTTACCTGATGGCATTTTCGAAGAATTTCAGGACAAGCAGTATACAAAAATAATCGAAGGACGTGAGTATAGAGTGATCGAGAAAAGTTATGCAATTTTTGCACAGGCTAGTGGACAAATGAATATAAAGGGGCAGCGTTTTGAGGCTTATGAGGCGGCTAGTAGACGCCAATTTGGCGTCTTCAATCAGAGGGGGAAAAAAATAGTACGGATCACTGATGAGACTACATTAGAAATCTTGGATCGGCCAAAGGATTTTTCTGGTGATAGTTGGTTGCCAACAAAAAAGCTTGAGCTTACTGAAATTTGGAACGGAGATCTCGAAAAATTAAAGGTAGGTGAACCAATCACCCGTAGCATTACAGTGACAGCTGTTGGTTTAACCGGGGCACAGATTCACCCTCTTGCAATCGAAACTCCTGAAAGTTATAGCATTTATCCAGATCAACCAAAAATCGAAACAAAAACTAGAGGCAATAACGTTATTGGGGTCAGAATCGAGTCTATGGCAGTCGTGCCCAGTCGTGCGGGCCGACTGGAAATACCATCAATATATGTCGAGTGGTGGAACACAGAGTTAAAAACCACAGAGCGCACCGTTATCGAGGGCAGAGTCCTTGAGATTGCAGAAAATGAAAGTCGTCCCGATTTTGTTGCTGCCAGCGAAAAAGATATCTCTGTTCTTAAAGAGAATGAAACCCCGACATTACCTGCTCAGCCTGAGCCAAGAATACCACAATGGCCTTTAATTTTTTCAGTCATCACCAATGTGATGCTGCTTGCATCCATAATCGCTATTCTATTTGTCTGGCGGCGGAGTCTTGAAAAGAAAGTCGGAAACTCAGAAAAATCTGATTTGACGATCGCCAATCGTCTCAGCACCATTAATAATGCCGCTAAAAATAAAGATTTTATTGGGATGCGGCAAGCAATAATAGAGTGGGGACAGACTGTGCTTGAGGATCCTTCTCCGCTAACACTAAGTTCACTCGCGGCAAAATTGAGAAACGATAGTTTAAAAACCCACTTTAAACTTTTAGACTCTCAATTGTACGGGAACCAAGATAAGCAATTTCTCGATCAAGAGGAATTGATTCGAGAAATAAAACGTGAATCTGCGTTGTCATCCAAAAAAAAAGTCCTTGAAGATCGATTACAGCCTCTCTACCCGACCTAGTTAAGTCGCCAGTCGCCAATATTTTTGTTACGATCCAAATATTAAATTTCTGAGAAACCGCAATGAATGATGAAGAATCATGCACTCAAGCCGAGTCATATTGGAAGGCGAATGTTTGGCTCCTGATAAAGCTTCTTGCAGTATGGGGTTTTGTATCATTTGGTTGTAGCATCATACTAGTTGACTATCTTGATCAGTTTTCTTTTTTTGGCTTCAAACTTGGCTTCTGGTTCTCTCAACAAGGTGCAATTTTAGTTTTTATTGGTCTTATTTTTTTATATACAAAGCGGATGAATGCTTTAGATAAAAAGTTCAAATCCTGTGAATCAAAGAGGGATGGTGAGGAATAATCTTGACTACGCAAACATTGACCTTTTTATTCATAGGATCATCTTTTACACTCTACATCGCTATCGCAATTTGGTCTCGCGCGAGCTCGACAAGAGACTTCTATGTAGCTGGTGAAGGTGTAAATCCAATAGCCAATGGCATGGCTACCGCCGCGGACTGGATGAGCGCAGCTTCTTTTATTTCTATGGCAGGAATAATTGCTTTTCTCGGCAGAGATGGTTCTGTCTACCTATTAGGTTGGACAGGTGGATATGTGCTACTAGCGCTTCTTCTAGCCCCATACCTTAGGAAGTTTGGTCGTTATACAATCCCAGATTTTATTGGCGAAAGGTATTACTCCCGAACCGCTAGATTGGTCGCAGTTCTGTGCTTGATATTTGTCTCCTTTACCTACGTTGCCGGCCAAATGCGTGGAGTCGGCATAGTATTCTCCCGTTTTTTGGAGGTTGAGGTTACAACCGGAGTGATAATAGGAATGGCAATCGTTTTCATGTATGCCGTACTTGGAGGTATGAAGGGAATCACTTACACGCAAGTGGCACAATATTGCGTCTTAATTTTTGCCTACCTGGTACCCGCGATTTTTATATCATTAATGGTTACAAACAATCCTGTTCCACAATTAGGGTTTGGCTCAGAGGTAAGTGATGGTACAAATATTTCAGTACTGCAGAAACTAGATTCTGTGCTCACTGCTTTGGGTTTCTCGCCATATACTGAGGGCCAGAAATCTACAGTTGATGTGCTGGCAATCACTGCAGCATTAATGTTTGGAACTGCGGGGTTACCACATGTCCTTGTTCGTTTTTTCACAGTTCCAAAAGTCTCAGATGCCCGTTTATCGGCGGGATATGCCCTCGTTTTCATTGCAATCCTCTACACAACAGCTCCAGCTGTTGCTGCTTTCGCACGACTTAATTTCGTAGATACAATCCATGAGACACCTTACGAAAATGCGCCCTCTTGGTTCTCCCAATGGGAATCTATAGGACTTGTTGCATGGAAGGACAAAAATAACGACGGAGTGATGCAGTATGGTGCCGGCCAAGCACTCGAGCCCCAGAGACCAAACTTTTCTGACGAGCGAGGCCCCATTGGCCAAAGACTACTAAAAAATAGTCCCTCGGTGAGCAACAACGAAATATATATAGACAGAGACATAATTGTGCTTGCAAATCCTGAAATTGCGGGGCTACCCAGCTGGGTTATTGCATTGGTAGCCGCTGGCGGCGTTGCTGCCGCTCTATCAACAGCTGCGGGTTTACTGCTGGTAATCTCAAGTGCCGTATCACACGACTTACTTAAGAAGACGTTCATGCCAAAAATCAATGACCGTCAGGAATTATTTTGTGCTCGCATCGCCGCCGCCATAGCTGTTTTCGTTGCAGGTCTTTTTGGAATTTATCCGCCAGCGTTTGTGGCTCAAGTAGTTGCATTTGCCTTTGGCCTAGCCGCAGCCTCAATCTTTCCCGCGCTATTTCTAGGAATCTTTGTGAAGTCGATCACCCGAGAGGGTGCAGTCACCGGGATGTTGGCAGGCTTATTGTTTACTTTCTCTTATATTGTATTCTTCAAATTTATTGAGCCTGCTCGTAATATTCCAGTAAATTGGATATTTGGAATCTCACCAGAAGGCATCGGCACGATCGGTATGCTACTCAATATTACTATGACCCTTACAGTAAGTCGATTCACGCCCAAACCGCCCAAAAATGTTGAAAAAATTATAAATGAGCTCAGGCTGCCGCCGTCTTAATCAAGACATACTTAATAAATAAAAGCTAACTTACAGGGACTTCAATACGATCTCACTGATGTCCTTGGAGAGATTGGGTAACTCAGATAAACGCTGTAACGCCTGTCTCATCAATCTTGAATGAGGAACTATATATCGCCTCCATCGAGTTAGAGGCACGACGAGCCGCGCGCCGATCTGCGGATTAATCTCGTTTAAAATCTTTATATGATTCTCAAGAAAATCATAGCCAGTGCCGTTCGCTTTATGGAAATTGATCAGATTACTGCTACAAAATGAGCCAATAACGCTCCGAACTTTATTGGGATTTCTGATGTTAAATAACGGATGTTTCAACAATTTTTCGACTCGACCCAGTGTATTTTTTTGAACACTTGCAGACTGAATCTGAAACCATATGTTCATCGCAAGTGCTTCATGTTTCCACTGGCACTCAAACTGCTCAGTTGCCATTCGTGCGTAATCTCCAGAGCGAGAGCAATTAAGCAGAAACCTCAATGCAGAAGACTGATCGGTCATATTATCTGACTCTTTAAATTGCTGCCAAGCCAACTCAACTCCTACCTCAGTATACATGAGGTAATCTAAAACAGTATTTTTTAGACTGCGCAAGCCAATCTGTGAAGACACTGGTTTATATGTTTGATAGCTGTTATGCGCATGGTAAACCGCTTCAAATTTTGCTCTTAATTTTCCAGCCAAAGATATCCGCAAAGATTCCCTCCGCCTATGAATTGCATCCGGATCTACTCCATTCTTTTTGTCGTGGAGAAGAGACTCCCCTGGGAGTTGTAACATCAGCGCGACCAACGCAGGATCTATATTTTCTGCAGTTAAGAGCTTTTCATATGTGGTTAGTAATGTTTTTTCTTGAGAACAAGTGTCAGTTCCCAAAATATAGCCTGGTTCACGAAGTACGCGAAAAGCAAGCTGCTGGCAGGCGTCCCACCGAACAAATCCATCAGCATCTCTCACCGCTAGCAAAGCTAGTTCCTCATTAGAGTACTGATAATTGAGTTTTATAGGAGCCGAGAACCCCCGAAGAAGAGCTGGAGTGGGTCTAGAGGATATATTTTTAAAAGCTACACTTTGTTTTTTACCTGAAAGTTGAAAGATCATCTCATGATCGCCGACAGCATTGAGTCCCAATGGCTCTCCACGAGAGTTTAATAACCCTAACCGAATTGGAACTAACAACGGCTTCTTACCTAATTGCCCGAGACTATCAGGGCAACTCTGTTCGAAAGTAAGCATAAATCTTTGCGAATTCTCAGAGTATTCAGACGTGACTGATACAACTGGAGTTCCAGCCTGCTTATACCAAAGCCTGAATTGCTCTAAATCTACACCACTAGCGTCCTCCATGGCCCGAACGAAATCATCAATAGTTACGGCCTGGCCATCATGTCTTCCAAAGAAAAGATCTGTAGCTGATCTAAAGTGTTCTGCTCCCAATAAGGTGCGCAACATGCCAACTATTTCAGCCCCTTTTTCATAAATAGTAACCGTATAAAAATTACTAATCTCAAGATATGAATCAGGCTGAACAGAGTGCGACATAGTTCCCGCGTCCTCCGTAAACTGGTGGGCACGCAAAAATGAAACGTCTTGTATACGCTTAACTGTTGGTGAATTCATATCCGCAGAAAACTGCGCATCTCGAAAAACCGTGAAGCCTTCTTTCAAACTCAATTGAAACCAGTCTCTACATGTAACTCGATTCCCAGACCAATTATGAAAGTATTCGTGTGCCACTATTGCTTCGATGTTTTGAAATGATGCATCTGTTGTGATTTTTGGATCCGCGAGGACTGCCGATGTATTAAAAATGTTGAGTCCCTTATTTTCCATGGCGCCCATGTTAAAATCATCCACAGCAACGATCATAAAAATATCTAGATCATACTCACGGCCATAATTAGTTTCATCCCACTTCATGGATTTTTTTAAAGAACTCATAGCATGGTCACACTTGCCGAGGTCTTTTTCCTCCACATAAATTTGCAGTAAGATACTTCTACCACTCAAAGTTACGAAACGATCCTCTACATAGCTAAGCTTACCCGCAACTAATGCAAACAGATATGAGGGCTTTGGAAACGGGTCTTGCCATGTGATCGAATGAGTTCCATCACCGAACTCCACATAATTGATTGGATTACCATTAGAGAGCATCACCGGATATGTTTTTTTATCCGCAATAATCTTTGTAAAAAATTTAGACATGACATCAGGTCGATCGAGATAATAGGTAATATGTCTAAAGCCTTCCGCCTCACATTGACTGCAGAACATGTCGCGCGACCGGTACAACCCGATTAGAGCCGTATTATCTTGAGGTTTTATATGTACTACGGTTTGCAACACAAACTGTTCAGAGGGCTTCAAGATCGCTAACCTGCCATCTTCCAACTCATAGGCGGTCTCAGAGAGCGGTATGGCATTAATCGAGATGCTCACTAAATCTAAATCTAACGAGCCATCGAGAACCAAGGGCGATGCCATACAATTGGCAGTCTTCGGATTCCTCCTGATGTGAAGTTTGGATGTTACGACGGTAAACGCATCACCCAAGTCAAAACTGAGTTCAGTCTTATCGATTAGAAACTCTGATTCACGATAATCTTTCAGATGAACCATTTCTGATAATGCATCTTTCAATATGAGTACTCCTCACCCCAAAAAGTTTAACTATGGCGATAATCGCCACGAATAGAGATCAGTTTATATTCAATCTCTCCAATTCAACAAATCTGTGCCATCCTTATTTTTTGTGTTGCAACCTTCAACGCGCGACACGAAAAAACCAGTGCGCTCGCTCTCCGGCATATCTGATTCATAAGCGATAATCGCTTGAATACAAATCTCTTTTTGATCAACCGATAATCTGCTACCGTCAGGCCACCTGCCAGTTTCAACAGCTCGCTTGAAAGTTTGGTAAACATTCGGCGTAATACTGCGTGCTAAATTTTTAAAGTTCATTTTAGTAACCATAGATTTTCCCTACTTTTAGACATGAGCTTTTTGAGATTAATGCCTGCTAATTGGAATTCTTTAGCCGGGAAGCTAAGAAACCAAAAATAAGACCAAGAAACATGCCTGTTACCAAGCCAACAGAATGAGCAGCATTGGCTACACCAATGCCTAAAACATAATCTAATGCTCCGCTCATGCAAATTAAAAGCCACATAAGCATAAATCCTATTAGCTCTTTTGGTAAGAAGAAATGATGATTCGGCGCAAGCCATTGATGCACCCATAAATATCCTAAAAGCCCATAAATTACCCCCGACATACCACCGAAACGTGCGGATCCAGACCACAAATATTGACCTACATTGGAAAATGTTGCGATAAATAAAATCAGAATTAAACATTGCGTGTGCCCGGCATATCTCTCTATTTTAGAGCCAAGAAGAGCCAACCAGAGGGCATTAAAAACAAAATGAATAATGCCAAAGTGCAAAAAAATTGGTGTGACCAAGCGCCAATATTCACCATCATCTATGCCTCCAAAAACAAATATTTGAGCTGATGAAAGTAAGTATGTTCCCATGATGTATCCCAAAAACATCATTCCAAGCAATGCTGAAATGATGGGTTGTTCAATTAGATTACTCCAAAGTCGGGGATTAAAGCGAGGGGTTTCCTGTTGTTCATCACTCATTTTCGTCGGCCGTTCCTAATCTACTTCCCCATCCTAATTTGGACCGGCATACGCTAAAAAAGCTATTATCTTTGGGATGGATAAAAACTATCTCCTTACTATGTTTTGAGACTCGAATTTTGTCTCCCGGCAGCGCATTAAAATTATTTTGCCCGTCGCAAGTAAGTCTGGGTTCAAACTTATTCCGTTCCCCAACATAAATCTCGATCTGCGCATCTCCTGGCAAGGCTATTGGCCGACTACTCAGTGTATGAGGATTTAAGGGTACTACGGAAAAGGCATCCAGCTCTGGAAACAGCAAAGGCCCTCCCGCAGACAAAGCGTATGCAGTAGATCCAGTGGGCGTCGCTACAATTAGTCCATCTGAACGTTGGCTGTAGGCGAATGTTCCATCTACATAAAGTTCAAATTCTAGCATACTCAGTGGCATACCGGGATGGAGGACAACCTCATTAAGGGCGATCCCACTGTCCATTTGAATACTATCCCGGATAATAACGACTTCGAGCATAAAACGCTTTGTGCTTTGAAATTCACCATGCAGGACCGGCATGACACGGTGAGCAATATCTTCTGGCGAGATATCTGTAAGAAAACCTAACCTGCCACTATTAATCCCCAAAAGAGGAATATCTGCTGCCGCCAGTTTTCTGGTAGCACTTAGCATACTGCCATCTCCACCCACAACCACGCCCAAGTCGACTTGACCCGAAAATTCTTCAATCGCCACTGAAGTAATATCTGAGCGTCCAATCAAATTGGCAGCTCCCTCATCAAACACTATTTGTGAGCCAGCCGCCAAAAACACCCGCTCAAGATTTTTCAACGAATCTAAAACTGCTGGCACATCAAGACTTGCAATTAGACCAACTCGGCCAAATTTCAACATTAGCAAAACATTCCCTACTGTATTATTAAAGTAAACCCTGACTCTAGATTAAGGTCAATTGATATGATACCACGACCTCCAAAGTTTATATCTGGCATCATTATCAGTTAAAGTCAAAATTTTGCTATCTCTATGTTTTAGTTTAGATAAAAACAGCTAAACTGTCGTGATGCTTGATGAGGCACTCGAGCCCATGTTAAGGACGTCCATTTCGGCAAATAATGTGAGGAAAAACTTTTTTAAAGAGATTGATGAACAATCCCGATCAATCGCACTGATTGGGATGCCGGGTGCAGGAAAGAGTACCATCGGCAAACTTCTCGCGAAGTCTTTAGGATGGCATTTCGTTGATACGGACGACAAAATCAGGCTACACGCCGGGCTCTGTCTGCAAGATATTTTAAATCAATCGGGATACCTCTATCTGAGAGAACTTGAGGAGAAATTACTAAGCAAAATGCAAATAAATAGTAGGACCGTCGTGGCGACGGGAGGCAGTATCGTCTACTCGCAAAAAGCTATGAGGCATATCAGTAAAACTACCGTTATAATATATCTGCGGGTGCCGGTTCCAATTCTTATGAACCGGATCCATGACTTTGATAATCGAGGTATAGCGTGCGAGCCTAATCAAACTTTTGAGGACCTTTTTACGGAAAGAAATTTACTTTACCAAAAGTACTCTGATTTGTGCATAGATTGTGACAAATCCGACATTGAAAAAACGGTTGCCGAAATCAGCATCCAATTGTGTGATTACTTTAGAACAGACCGCAGTGACGACACAAGATAATCAATATTACCGGAATTAATGCCCGCCATGTTTATTCTCGTAGAGGAAACGATGTATATCCCAAATTGATCACGTAAAGTTTTCAATTGCGACGCATTGATTCCTAAAAAAGAAAACATGCCTCTCTGATCTCTTATGTGATTAAAATCCACTCCCGCATCATTTTCACAAATACGATCCGTAAGCAAACATCGCATTGAGATGATACGTTCCCGCACTTCTCTCAACTCTTGTTCCCAACTTCGCCTTAATCCTGTATCTCCCAAAATCATTGCTACCAACAAAGCACCATGCGCCGGAGGCATCGAATAAAGCTGTCTCGCCACCGCCATTGCCTGGCCCACAACTATCTCAGCTTTGGCACTTGTCTCGGATAAAAAGGTAATTGACCCCGTACGTTCTCTGTAAAGACCAAAGTTTTTTGAACAGGAGGATGCAACAATTAACTCCGGCAAAGATCTAGCCATGGATCGGATACCATATGCGTCAGCATCAAGACCAACTCCCAAACCCTGATAAGCGGTGTCAATATATGGAATGAACCCTCTTTCAAGAGCGATTTTTGTTATCTCATCCCACTCATCATGGGTCAAATCAGCACCAGTAGGGTTATGGCAGCACCCGTGAAGAAGGACTATATCACCATCTGGAACACTCCTAAGGGTCTGTAGCATTCCGTCAATATTGATTTTTCGCGTTGCAATATCGTAGTAGGGATACTCTGCGATTCGTAACCCTGCGCCTCCCAATAGCGGAATATGATTGGGCCACGTGGGAGTACCCACCCAAATTCTGCTGTCTTTTTTCGCCCTGAGAATCAATTCAGCACCAACCCGGAGGGCTCCAGACCCGCCAGGAGCTTGTAATGTTTTTATCCTACCGGAACGAAGAACAGTATGATCTTCGCCAAACAAAAGAGCCAGCATGTGTTGATTAAATTCCGGGTCACCTGCTATTCCCTGGTAACTTTTTGTGTTCTCGAACTTTACAAGCCGGTTTTCAGCATCCTTGATTGCCTTCATGACAGGCGTAAAACCACGATCATCCATATAGACACCCACGCCAAGATCGATTTTATGTTCTCGAGTGTCCGCCCGATAAGCCGCCATCAAACCTAGGATTGGATCGGTCTTAGTTGCACTAAGATATTCAAACATCTCTTCATTTCCTCGTATAATACATATTTTAATATTCTAACTAATTCAATCTTCTCCGTCCTAAGTTAGTCATTAATTAAAAACTCGCTGACTAATTGATTAAAAACTTTGGGGTTTTCTGTATGTAACCAATGTCCTACACCATCGATTACTCTTACGCTAGCTCTCTTAAAAATTCGGTTTATTTCTTGGTAATGCTTATCCTGAATGTAAGCAGAATTTTGTCCCTTTAAAAATAAAACGGGACATGATGAGGGTCCACCTTGAGGAGCGGCGGTTAATGTTACATGATAATTTTCTATAATCGCGGATAAATTGAGCCTCAAACGGTATTGGCCTGAGTTATCTCGTTCCAGATTCTTCAGTAAAAACGCTCGCACCGCTCTATCCGTCTCATATTCCGACAAGACATCGTCAGCTTCACTACGACTGATTACCGACATTGCATTAAGGTGCTGAAGACCATCCAACAGAGGATTATGTTGAGGGCTATATCTTACTGGTGCGATATCTGCAACCACTAAGTTTGTCACTAGGTTGGGGAACATGAGTGCCACCTGCATGCCCACCTTGCCGCCCAACGAGTGTCCGACTATCGCTGCCTCGCTGATTCCCAGAAATCTCATAGTTTCAGAAATATCTCCCGCCATACTGGCCAAATCCATCTTTTGACTATGGTCTGAGGATCCATGGTTCCGTAAGTCAACACTAACTACCCTGAACATTTCTCCTAGTTCTTTAGCCAACGATGACAAATTGACCAATGATCCAAACAGGCCATGGATTAAGATGACTACGTTACCCTCTCCCCGGTCTCGAAAATTCAATTTCACCTCAATCACTCTCCAGATTCGAAAGACCTATGCCTTTTTAAATATCTACGCTTATTTTTTCGTCCCAAAGCACTAAAAAGTGGCCTCAAAAGACGTCGTAAAACAGGAAAGGATGCCCCAAATAAGGCGAGAAGCCCACCCAGACTTGGAATAGCTATTTCTGCCTTATCTCCCTCCACCAGATCCTTCACCGCAGCAGCAACTCCGTCGGCGGTGCTCATCGCCTGAGAAAAAACAATGTCATCCACCAAATCCAACCTTTTCATGATAAATCCGGTATCAATTGGGCCAGGCGAGACAATGGCACAGCGGATATTTGTATTCATTAACTCCTCTCTTAAAGCAAAAGTGAAAGTGCGTAATCCTGATTTTGTGCCAGAATACACTGAAGCTCCGGAAAGTGGGCCCATTCCAGCCAATGATCCTACCATAACCACAGCACCTCCCTCTGAATCAGTTAAATATGGCATCGCCGCTGACGTTAAGTAAATTGGTGCTCTTATATTTACATCTACCATATGCGCAATATTTCGGGGATCAATGGTGTCAAATGGTCCACGGTCATGAAACCCCGCATTGTTTATTAAGACATGGATATGACCGAAACGCTTCTTTGCGACTGCTAAAAGCTCATCACAAGCACTAAGATCACACACATCCATTGCATAACCAACGGCCTCGGTTAGCTGACTGAGCTCAGAAACAATCTTATGAAGTTTTTCTTTACCCCGCGCAGCGAGGACTAGATGTGCGCCTGAGGTCGCAAAAAGCCTCGCACAGGAAGCTCCAACGCCTTCAGAGGCTCCCGTAATTACTACAGTTTTCTTCTGCAAAGTATTCGGTTTGAAGCCCCGCATAGCCTTTATCATTTTAAATCAACATGATTAATCAGTGTCCTAATCAAGCAGCGATTTGAGCGCTTGTTCCAAGGTATTAAAGGAAAATTTAAATCCGCGATCCAAAAGTACACTAGGAAATACCCGCTGACCCTCCAAAAGAAGTTCATCAGCTAATTCACCAAAAATAAATCGGGCAGCCCATGAAGGCATGGCTAAAGCGCTCGGGCGACACAATGCTTTTCCCAAAGCCTGACTAAATTCCTTGTTAGTGACCGGATTTGGAGCACTCAGATTTAATGTCCCGGCGACGTCCTCATTTTTCAAACAATGATGAATTGCTCTTATAACATCATCAAGATGTATCCACGACATATACTGACGCCCATGGCCGAGGGGACCACCGAGTCCCAGCCTAAAAGCCGGTAACATTCTTGATAGTGCACCCCCGTCGCCAAGAACGATTCCAATCCTCAGACAACTTACACGACTGCCTAATGCCTCGAAAGCCCTAGCACTTTTCTCCCAGCTCGAGCAAAGGTAGTGGGAAAAACCTCCTGATGAACCTGAATGTTCATCAAGTGCTTCACTCGAATGTCCATAAAAACCTACGGCCGAGGCACTCAATACTTGCTTAGGTGGAGGCAAATGTTTGGAGAACGAATTAACAAGACGATCAGTAAACCCGATCCGACTGTCGTAAAACTTCTGTTTCCGAGTCTCAGTCCAGCGACCAGATGCAAGCGACTCGCCCGCCAAATTAACCAACGAGTCATACTGAGTCCCTTCCGCAATCTCATCAAGACAACTATAGAGGGTAACGGGTGTAGGCAAAATCTTACGAGCCATTTTCTTATCGCGGGTAATCACAGCTACGTCAAAACCCCAATGTAAAGCGGATTTGCAAAGGTTTCTCCCAATAAATCCGCTACCCCCAGTCACTAAAATGCTTCCCAAATAAACCGCTCCCATAGCACTATACTTATATTGCATGAACGATGATAACACAGAGTTTTTTCTCTTTGCCCACTGATATTCTTATTGGTAATATTAGGTGTTAGACTATTCCCGCTATTGATGAGATCAAAAGGCGAATTAAACCAATAAAGCTATTAAAAACTCCCCACTGTCTGACCCATGCAGCCACTCAATAAGGTGCAAAAAATGGACGATAAAGATGTCGTATTAGATGTCAATTATGACCTTCCAATTCGCAGTGATCAGCCGGTCCACAACGGTAAAGTGCGCTCGGTGTATTGGCTCACGGCAAAAGATAGTGAGCGCCTGATCAAAGCACATGGTTATTCAGTTCCATCAAACTCACCCCTTGCTGTAATGATCATCAGTGATCGGATATCTGCCTTTGACTGTGTTTGGCGGGGAGAAGACGGGCTACGAGGAATTCCAGGGAAAGGTGCTACACTAAATGCTATATCTAATCACTGGTTCAGACTTTTCCGTGAGCGAGGCCTCGCAAACAGTCATATCTTGGACATTCCGCACCCCCTAGTTTGGATTGTACAAAAAGCTAAACCACTCATGATCGAGGCTATCGGACGACGATACATCACCGGCTCCATGTGGCGTTCTTACGCGAAAGGAGAACGACGCTTTTGTGGAATTAAACTCAGTGATGACCTCAAAAAAGACCAGCTATTACCTGAATTGCTTATAACGCCATCCACGAAAGGTATCCTCAAAGGGATACCAAATGTTCCAGAAGTAGATGATGTAAATATTTCTCGAGATGACATTGTATCCCACTTTAAAAAATTCAAGTTTCGTAGACGGGAAGACATCCCTCAATATGAACGATTGCTTAAGGAAGGTTTTTCACTGATCGAAAAAGAATTAAAGAAACTGGATCAATTGTTCGTCGATACCAAATTCGAATTCGGATATGTGACGAACGTGTCAGGACATGAGGAGCTAATATATATGGATGAAGTTGGAACGCCGGATTCTTCAAGAATTTGGGATGGACCCAGTTATAGAAATGGGAATATATTAGAAAAGTCCAAAGAGGTATTCCGTCAATTGCTTCTAAATTATTTCCCAGAACCTGCAATCTTGTTAGACAAATCGAGAATGAATGAGCGTTTAGCTCTTGCCAAAAAAACCCAACTCCCTAAAAACATTATGTTCAAAGTATCCGATACATATTTGAGGGTCGCTCAAAAAATCACCGGTAAGCCCCTACAGATTTCACAACACCCTCGAGCAGAAATTATCGAAATCTTAGAAAACAAGTACGGACTGATTCAAAGGTGATCAGGTGTTTAAATCGAAAGAATAATATAAATAACAGTTGGCTGCTCATGCTAAACCTCAGAATTTTAGAAGACCTGTAATATCATTTTTTATGAGCATTTCCACAATTCTGCCAAAACTGGACCTTTCAAAGATTTTTAATCTGAGTGCAAACTTACTTATTGCCTCATTTCAGAGACAATCGACAGAGGATATTGATCACTTGTATAAATGCTTGAAGGAGGGAAGCGAAGTCCCCGTGGGCAAACTTACTAACGATAAAACCGGTAATGTCATTCCGTTGTACCTTCAACTCGACCGGACAAACTATCGAGGTGAATTTAACAAACAGAATTTTTTAAAAGCTGTCCAAATTCTCCTAGAAAAATTCGCCCAAGAGGTTGATGGGAGTGGGTACATGGGGAAGCTTGAAGCGCTGACAAGTCCAATTAGCGGGGAGATCTTGATCAATGTCCCCGCGGGTATGAGAGTTGACGAGGAAATCAATGTGTTAATGGTCTCAGTGCTTCCCCGCGTAGAAAGCTTAGTTATAAGGCTTCTCTTCGTCGAAGGACACAAAACGGACCAATAATTCACTTTTGTCATTTTCTTATAAAAAGCAATTTGCGAGTCTACCTTATGAGGTAGAAAACACTATTTCTCCATCTTTAAAGTCACCAGTTATTTGTGCTCCTCTTGAAATCTGTCCCGCGAGAATAAGTGACGCTAGCGGATTTTCCACCAACTGCTGTATCGTTCTTTTCAGCGGTCGCGCTCCGTACACGTCATCATGGCTTATGCTAATTATGTGGTCAGTAGCCTCCTCACCTAATTTTAATGTCAGCGCTTGTTCTGCTAGTCGGTCTGCCAGCAAATTGATCTGAATAGAAGCAATCTCGTTAAGCGAATCATGATCCAAAGGATGAAAGACTACCGACTCATCGATTCGATTAATAAATTCTGGCCGAAAATGCTGGGCGACTACATCCATCACAGAGGATTTCATTGCAGGGTAGTCCGCCTCACCGGATAACACCTGAATTAAATCTGAGCCAAGGTTGGATGTCATCACAACCACAGTGTTCTTGAAGTCAACGGTCCGCCCATGGCTGTCGGTAAGTCGTCCGTCATCAAGAAGTTGTAACAAAATATTGAAGACGTCTGGATGGGCCTTTTCAATCTCGTCAAGAAGGAGGACAGAATAAGGTCGACGCCTCACCGCCTCAGTCAAGAATCCACCCTCATCGTATCCGACATATCCCGGTGGCGCTCCAATCAAACGTGATAGCGAATGCTTTTCCATATACTCAGACATGTCTACACGTACCATCGCATCTGCACTATCAAAAAGGAAATTTGCTAATGTCTTGCATAACTCTGTTTTTCCCACACCAGTTGGCCCCAAGAATAGAAAAGAACCATTGGGACGGCTTGGATCCGCAAGCCCCGCGCGCGCTCGTCTTATTGCATTCGAAACCGCAGCTATAGCCTCTCTCTGGCCGACAACTCGCCTTTGTAAATGTTCTTCCATATTAATAAGCCTGTCTCGTTCGCCGCCTAGCATCCTGGTGACAGGGATACCAGTCCACTTGGAGACTACGTCGGCCACTTCCTCTGCAGTCACCCGATTTTTCAGTAGTTGCTTTTCCATTATTTTTTCTTCAGAGGCATTTTTTAAACGCTTCTCAAGATCAGGAATAACACTATACTGAATTTGAGCCATTTGCTCTAAGTCTCCACCCCTCCTGGCAATATCAAGTGTAACTTTTGCTTGTTCTAACTCAATCTTGATTTGTGTCTCACTTTGAACCGACGCTTTTTCAAGTTTCCAAATAACATCCATGTCAGCATATTCTGCCTCCATTTTACTAATGTCATCTTTAATTTTTTTTAGTCTCTTTTGCGCGGAATCTCCAGTCTCCTTATTGAGTGCCTCATGCTCAATTTTTAATTGAATGATTCTGCGATCAAGCCGATCCATGATTTCTGGCTTTGAATCAATTTCCATTCTAATCCGACTACCCGCTTCATCAATTAAATCAATCGCCTTATCGGGTAGCTGTCTGTCTGTAATGTACCGTCTCGATAATCGCGATGCTGCAACCAATGCCTCGTCAGTAATCTCCACTCCATGATGTACCTCATAACGCTCCTTTAGACCGCGTAGGATAGCTATGGTATCGTCCATGCTCGGTTCATCTACCAAAAGTTTTTGAAAACGTCGTTCGAGTGCCGCGTCCTTTTCTATGTGCAGTTTATACTCATTCAACGTAGTAGCACCCACACAGTGAAGCTCACCGCGCGCTAATGCTGGCTTGAGCATATTTCCCGCGTCCATAGCCCCCTCGACTTTTCCAGCACCGACCATTGTGTGCAACTCGTCAATAAATAAAATTATCTGCCCCTCTAATTTCGATAAGTCGGAGAGTATTGCCTTGAGTCTTTCCTCGAACTCTCCTCGAAATTTGGCGCCGGCGACCAATGCGCCCAAATCCAAACTCAAGACCCGTCTTCTCTTGAGACCATCTGGCACCTCTCCATTTATTATTCGCTGTGCCAAACCCTCAACAATTGCTGTTTTTCCTACACCAGGTTCTCCAATTATCACCGGATTATTCTTTGTTCGACGTTGTAATACTTGAATCACCCTCCTAATTTCATCGTCTCGACCAATCACTGGATCTAGCTTTCCAGACAATGCCAGTGCTGTTAGATCCGATGTGTATCGGTCAAGCGCTTCTCGTTTTTGCTCAATATTAGCATCCTCTACAGCTTCGCCACCTCGAATTAACTCTATGGTTGCTTCCGCCTTAGATTTATCTCCAAAACGACGTAAAGAGCTCCCTAAAAACGAAGAGTCATCAAGAAAAGTTGAGAGCATTATTTCACTGGATATGTATTTGTCTCCTCGTTTCTGGGCCATACGATCACTTAAATTAAACAATTTAACGAGCGAGGGCGAAGCATTTATCTCTCCAGTAGGTTGCGATATCTTGGCAAGCGAGTTTAGATGACTCTCTAAAAAATGCTTCAGCCCAGTGACGTCATATCCGGCACGAGTTAATATTGGTTGAACACTTCCACCCTTTTGACTAAGTAAAGCCGACAGCAAATGAACTGGCTCGACTAGGCCATGGTCCAAACCCAAAGCAAGCGATTGTGCGTCTTCCAACGCTGCTTGAAGCTGATGAGTCAATTTTTCGAACCGCATATTTGTAACCCCAAAGAAACGAAATCAAAAATAGAAATGGGGCTAGTTCCAGTGTTTTTCAACTCTTAGGACTTTTAAGGTATGTTTCTGTAGGCTTTCTTATGAAAATTCGTTTTGAATCAGTAATCCAAGGTGGATAAAGATCCATTTAGTCAATCATAGCTAAAAGTTTGTTGAGCGAGCTTTTTGCGTCTCCAAAAAACATTCGGGTATTTTCTTTGAAAAAGAGTGGGTTTTCGATTCCCGAATACCCCGTGCCTTGCCCCCTTTTTGAAACGAATACCTGTCTTGACTTCCAGCACTCAAGTACCGGCATTCCAGCTATCGGGCTGTCAGGATCATCTTGTGCAGCCGGATTAACTATATCGTTCGACCCAATTACAATAGCAACATCGGTCTCGGGAAAATCACTATTGATTTCGTCCATTTCAAAGACAATGTCATAAGGCACTCTGGCTTCTGCCAAAAGTACGTTCATATGACCAGGCAGCCTCCCCGCAACTGGGTGTATTGCGAATCGGACATTCTTGCCCTTTGAACGGAGACGTTTGGAAAGCTCACTTATTGCTTGCTGTGCTTGAGCCACGGCCAGCCCGTAACCAGGGATTATAATTATATTATCAGCGTCATCCAAAGCTGCCGAAACGCCTTCCGCATCTATCGCCACTTGCTCGCCATCAATGGAGGCTTGGGAGATGACTGCCCCCCCAAAGCCACCAAGAATTACGCTTATAAAATTCCTGTTCATTGCTGCACACATAATGTAGCTCAATATAGCGCCTGAGGCGCCCACAAGTGCCCCCGTGACGATCAAAAGATCATTTTCTAGAGTGAAACCTATTGCCGCAGCCGCCCAACCTGAATACGAATTCAACATTGATACAACTACAGGCATATCAGCCCCGCCAATACCCATAATGAGATGCCAGCCAATTAACCCCGAGATCAATGTGACGAGAATTAACGTCCAAATACCCGATCCTTGAAGATACAAAAACCCAAAAAACGTACACAAAAGCAAACCGGCCAAATTTAGCAAATGTCCACCAGGAAATTTAAAAGGCTTGCCGTTAACAGAGCCAGCAAGTTTGCCGAATGCGACCAAAGATCCCGAAAAAGTGACAGCGCCGATAAAGATTCCGAGCAGAATTTCAACCTTTAAAATAGATATCTCGACTATGGTTTTCTTGAACAAATTCAAAGCAAATCCAGTTAAATCCGCATCAGCCAGCGCTACGCCAGAAGTCTTCAATGCGGTTACAGTAGACAACTCAACATCTGCGTTTAGACCGATTAAAACCGCTGCCAGTCCTACAAACGAGTGTAGAGCAGCCACTAACTGAGGCATCTCGGTCATTTCTACTCGTCTTGCTACTGCATAACCAATCCCCCCACCGGCTCCAATCATGGATATTACAATTAAGTAATTACTTATCCCTGGACCAAGCAGAGTCGCTAGAATAGCCAAGAACATCCCAGCCATTCCATACCAAATTGCTCTCTTTGCGCTCTCTTGATTGTTAAGCCCTCCCAAGGAAAGAATAAATAGTATTGAGGCAATAATGTATGATGCGGTCACAATTCCAGTGCTCATAAATTCACTCCAAATTACGATTTTTGAAACATGGCAAGCATACGTTTTGTAACCATAAAACCGCCGACAATATTGATGGAAGCAATCAATATAGAAATAGCTGACAAAATAATTACTAATCCACTTCCTGATCCGACCTGTAGCAAAGCACCTACAATCACAATTCCAGAAATCGCATTAGTGACTGCCATTAGTGGGGTGTGCAAGGCATGACTCACGTTCCAAATCACTTGAAAGCCAATGAAACAGGATAAAACAAAAACAATGAAGTGTTGCATGAAGCTGGCAGGTGCCCAAAGACCAATCAAACCGATAAGTATTGTGGCGGATATTAACAAACCAATTTGTCTTTTAGTTTCTGAACGAAAAGCAATGCGTTCAGCCTCCTTTTTTTCCTCGGCAGAGAGTTCTTTTACGTAATTCTTTTTATGCTCTGCAATAGCTTGTACTTTCAGGGGCGGTGGCGGATAGGTGCATAGACCCTGATGAGTGATGGTCGCACTTCTTATGACATCATCCTCCATATCATGCACAATTCTTCCATTTTTTCCAGGAGTCAAATCAACAAGCATATGGCGAATATTTGACGCATACAATGCAGAGGATTGAGATGCCATTCGACTGGGGAAATCCACATATCCGATGATAATAACTCCATTTTTAGTGACGACTTTTTCTCCCTCCATAGTAAGGTCACAGTTTCCTCCCCGCTCAGCTGCAAGGTCAATAATTACCGACCCTGGCCTCATAGAAGCTACCATATCCTCAAGCCAGAGCTTTGGAGCATCCCGGCCCGGTATCAGCGCGGTACAAATCACGATGTCTAAATTTGGAGCCAATTCCCTAAATTTTTCCAACTGTTTCTCCCTGAATTCAGGACTAGAGGGTGCTGCGTAGCCCCCAAGCGCCGCTCCATCTTGTTGCTCTGACAAAAAGTTAAGGAAAACAAACTCAGCTCCCATAGATTCTATTTGTTCCGAAACTTCCGGACGCACATCAAACGCATATGTCATTGCGCCTAGGGAGGTCGCAGTTCCAATGGCAGCAAGACCGGCAACTCCCGCTCCGACGACCAGAACTCTTGCAGGAGGAACCTTTCCTGCAGCGGTAACTTGCCCTGTAAAGAAACGACCAAAATTATTACTCGCCTCAATCACCGCTCGATAACCCGCTATATTAGCCATTGAACTGAGCGCATCCATTTTTTGCGCTCTGGAGATTCTTGGCACCAGATCCATAGCAATAACGCTAATTCCCTTATTAGCGGTTTTTTCCAAAAGAGCCTTATTATCAGATGGATAAAAAAATCCTATTATTAATTTTCCAGAATCGATGAAGTCAATTTCCTCCAAGGTGGGAGGGCGGACTTTGATAAAAATGTCAGAACTATCCCAGAATTCTTGATTACTTTCCGCAATCTCGACGCCCCTTTCAACGTAACTGATATCAGGAAAACCCGAGGCTAACCCCGCGCCCGACTGAAGAACACATTTGTAACCCAATTTTAAGAGGAACTCTGCGCTGTCGGGCGTCATAGCCACGCGTTTTTCTCCATTCAGAACTTCTCTAGGCGTACCTATCTTTAATGCCCTAGCCATATCTGTTAAGCCTCAAATAAATTAAAAAAATTAAGGATTTCTCTTTCATGAAAAACAAGTTTCTATAGTACCCTATCCACTGAAAATTCTGCCAAGTCAATTAGGTCATTCGTGTAGACGTTATTTGGTAGTAATGACAAAGCCTCTTGAGCCAGCAGAACCTGCTTTCTTGCCACTTCCAGAGAATATTCCAAACCACCAGAGCTTTTCACAAGTTCTCGAACTTCAATCAAACGTTCGTTTTGTTTGTTCATAACTACGTCTCTTATCATGGCCCTGTCAGATCCACTAACAGAGCCTTGAGCATAGATTAATGGAAGTGTCATTTTACCGTCTTTAAGATCCGATCCTATGTTTTTGCCCAATATATCTTCCTCTCCTCGATAATCTAAAATATCATCAGTTATTTGAAAGGCTAGACCTAAATGGCGTCCATAATTCGCCATTGCCTTTGTCTGACAATCGGCTAACATCGCTCCAATACTTGCGGAGGCCTCGTATAGGACAGCAGTTTTCTTATAAATGACATCTAAATACATTGACTCATCTATATCTGGATTACCCACATAGCTCAACTGCTGAACCTCACCCTCTGAAATCAAATTACTTGCATTAGCTATGGAAGACATAACGGATATATTGCCAATCTCAACCAACATCTGAAATGCTCGAGAATACAAGAAATCTCCCACCAAGACACTTGACGCATTTCCCCACTGGCTGTTGGCAGTGTTACGACCTCGGCGCAAAGACGAACCATCCACTACGTCGTCATGAAGTAAGGTTGCAGTATGAATAAATTCTATGACCGCCGCGGCTGCAATATGATTTTTACCTCGGTAGTCATTTGCCATTGCACTCAAAATTACGACGAGAGGTCGCAAACGTTTACCACCTGCATTGACTATATGGTCGCCGACATTCACAACCAAATCGACATCAGAGCTTAGCCGCGCACCAATCAAATGATTCACAGCACCGAACTCGTCTTTCACTGAATTTTGAAACGAATGCGCCAAAAAAACAAGCCAAAATATAGGATGTCCCATGCTAGGCAGAGGCACGGGTACTGTCAATAAAAAAATAGACCTGTATAAACTTTTGGGAATATCATGCAATCTACTTTACATAGAAATAGTTGCCGCTGCTTAAAGAACTGGATAGGATTGGATATGTTAAAAATTAAGCAAAATATCGATGAGCTTTTATAGGCGGAGCTCCTACAAAAAAGAGGACTTATTACTCTCCGGGAATGCCGGCATCTTTGGTGCAGGTAATGCAAAACTTCCGGCGCCGAACATGCTAATGATGGATCGTATCGTGCGCATTAACAATGACGGTGGTGATCATGGTCTTGGTGAAATTATTGCTGAATTAGATATACACCCAAAACTGTGGTTTTTCGAGTGTCATTTTAAAGATGATCCAGTCATGCCTGGTTGCTTAGGTTTGGACGCTTTATGGCAATTAGTCGGCTTTTTCTTGGCATGGAATGGGAATCCGGGCCGCGGTCGGGCTTTAGGAGCGGGAACAGTAAAATTTTTTGGACAAGTACTTCCCACTTCCAAAAAAGTAACTTACAAACTTAGTCTAAACCGTTTGATCCAAAGAAAATTGGTTATGGGCATCGCAGACGGGACAGTAGAAGTCGACGGGCGCGAGATCTATTCTGCAAAAGATCTCAAAGTTGGTCTCTTCAAGAGCACCGACAACTTTTAAATATGCCCTTAATCTTTCTGCATATAACAAAGGAAAATCCATGAAAAGAGCGGTAATTACTGGTTTGGGGATAACTTCTTGTTTAGGAAATGACCGTGAAACGGTTACTAACTCTCTTAAAAAAGGAATCTCAGGAATAACGTTTCGGCAAGATTTCTTCGAAATGGGGCTTCGGTGTAATGTAGGAGCACATTTAGATATTGATCCAAAAGAACACATTGACCGGAAAATTATTCGTTTTATGGGGCCATCAGCTGCTTACGCCTTCGTTGCCACCAAGAATGCCATCAAGGACGCAAATTTAAATGAAAGCTTAGTTTCAAATCCGCGCACTGGACTTGTAATGGGCTCTGGAGGAGTTTCTGGTGAAATGTTTACCGAAACTATTGATGTAATGCGTAATCGAAGTATTAAGCGCGCAGGACCATATAGAGTTACGCAAATAATGGCTAGCACCGTCTCTGCATGCGTTGCCACGCCATTGAAGATAAAAGGTGTGAATTACTCTATAGCTTCCGCATGTGCCACAAGCGCGCACTGTATCGGACACGCTGTCGAACTTATCCAACTAGGTAAACAAGATATCGTTTTAGCCGGAGGGTCGGAAGATATGCACTGGTCAATGGCGGGCATGTTCGACGCAATGGGTGCCCTTACCAGCAAATATAATAATTCTCCAACTCTTGCCTCGCGCCCTTATGACACAAATCGCGATGGTTTTGTTCCCGCGGCAGGGGCGGGATGCTTAGTAGTCGAGGAGCATGACCATGCCGTAGCGAGAGGCGCTACGGTATTAGCAGAAGTTATCGGCTATGGAGCAACCTCTGACGGAGATGACATGGTCTCTCCCTCGGGAGAGGGCGCTAAACGCTGTATGCAAATGGCACTTAGCACCACTTCTGGGCCAATTGATTATATTAATACGCATGGCACTAGCACACCGGTTGGTGACATTGCCGAACTGAGAGCAATTAGAGATATTTTTCCGACTGCGTGTCCCCTTATTAGCTCTACAAAATCATTGTCGGGACACTCGCTAGGGGCTGCCGGTGTTCATGAAGCTATCTACTGCATTCTAATGATGGAATCAGAGTTTCTGGCAGCATCTCACAACATAGAGTGCGTAGACGAGCAGGCGAGTGACCTTCCAATCCTTTTAAAAACTAATGAGCGCAGGATAGAGCGTTTCATGACTAACAGCTTTGGTTTTGGAGGCACGAATTCAACTCTTGTAATGGAGCGTTACAGACAATGAAGAGGCCACAGAGGCTAACGGTTCTGAGAGAATATCGTGAAGATTTACAACGCAGATAAGACAGAGTCTGCGCTACTTGCAAGTACTCCCACATCATCCACACCCATCATTGTAACCCTCCCATCATCTATGATCATAGCAAATCTCTTTGTACGAAGTCCCATTCCCCAAACACTATTGTCTAAGGTAAGTCCAAGAGATTCAGTGAAGTAACCGTTCCCATCAGCAAGCATCTTGAGGGCAGATGCATTCATCGCCTCGCACCAGGCAGTCATTACGAAAATGTCATTCATAGAAAGACACATTATCATATCTATCCCTTTGTTTCGCAGGGCGTCTGCTTGAGTAATAAATCCAGGTAGATGCTGCGACGTACAATTTGGGGTAAATGCGCCCTCAACACCAATCAACACGACCTTTTTATTTTTTATGAGCGCCCGAAATGAAACTTGCTCTGGGCCAGAATCTCCCATTGCCGTAAGATCTCCATCCGGGACCAAATCTCCCACCATAATCTGCATTATTTTCACCCTGAAAATTTAGCCTATCGATTTTGTTGCCACATTGAAAGTATTAGCGCAACATGACTTATCAAGAGTTCCCATCAAATGCTATCAGAACGGAATATCGTCATCAAAATCACTGAGACTGGACGAGTTGTTAGTATTAGAATTCGAGTTCTGCGACGATTGTGACTTTTCTCCACTAAGAGAGCCAGATGGATTTGGTTGTGAAGGAGAGAAATCACCAGGGCTGGATCCTTTGCTGTCAAGCATCTGCATCTCATTAGCAACAATTTCGGTAGTATAGCGGTCCTGTCCGGAGTCCTTATCCTGCCATTTGCGGGTTCGCAAGGATCCTTCTACATAAATTTTAGACCCTCTTTTGACGTACTCTCCAGCAATTTCTGCTAAACGATTAAAAAACACAACGCGGTGCCACTCTGTCCGCTCTTGTTGTTGACCAGTATTTTTATCCTTCCAAGATTCGGAGGTTGCTAGACTTAAATTAGTGACTGCCCCGCCAGAGGGCATGTATCGAGTCTCTGGATCTTGACCACAATTTCCCACGATAATTACTTTGTTAATTCCGCGCGCCATATCAATCCCCTATTTTTCAATTAAACCCTCTCTGAACAGACACTATTGACACGGGTTTATCATCTAGAATAACGCTTCTTAATGCACCCGGTGTTTTGATTATAGCTGGAAATAAGACTTAAGCTAAAACACTTTTTTACATGCATCGATTTTTTGATTTACAAGGGTCTTAATTCACGCTGAAAAGGTGACTAGCAAGTTTATTTAAGGTAATAAGTTCAGGTTAGTTCGTTAGAAATTTTGTTGTGATCCGCAGCGCATGCCAATTAGTAACACTCCCATTAGTTTGAAATAAAATTTAATCTCCAGTATTCCAAAGGCTCGATGATAAAAAATAGTCCTGGAGTCCGTTGGAGTACTAATAAAAAGGGTAAGGTGTTCCATAAAATAATTTGGTGCACACAAAATAAAAGTGTAACCTGTCAAAGCTAACAAGCAGTAGAGGAGAGTATGAGCTTTATCGAAGTTCGCGGAGCACGCACTCATAATCTAAAAAATATCGATGTAAATATTCCTCGCGATAAATTAGTGGTAATCACAGGCCTCTCGGGATCGGGGAAGTCTTCCTTAGCCTTCGACACTTTATATGCAGAAGGTCAAAGAAGATACGTTGAATCACTCTCAACTTATGCGCGCCAGTTTTTGTCTATGATGGAAAAACCTGATGTAGACCATGTTGAGGGCCTCTCTCCGGCAATATCCATAGAACAAAAGTCAACTTCGCATAACCCTCGATCAACGGTGGGCACCATAACTGAAATTTATGATTATCTCAGGTTACTCTTCGCCAGAACTGGTCAACCCAAATGTCCAGAACATCAGCGTCCATTAAAAGCACAAACCGTAAGCCAAATGGTGGATCAAGTAATGCTGTTCCCAGAGGGTAGTAAACTGATGCTTCTGGCACCAGTGGTAAAAGATCGGAAAGGTGAGCATCAAAACCTTCTGGGAGGCTTACGCAGCCAAGGCTTTATTCGCGCACGCATTAATGGCACAGTGATAGACTTAGATGAGGCTCCTCCTTTAGAAAAAAATCTCAAACACACCATAGAAGTTGTTGTCGATCGATTCAAGGTAAATCAAAACAACTCGTTACGGTTAGCAGAATCCTTCGAAACAGCGCTTGGACTATCCGATGGAATAGCTGTAATCAGCCACTTGGATGGAGAAAAACCAGAACAACTATTTTCTGCGAAGTTTTCATGCCCAATATGTAACTACAGTTTAGACGAACTTGAACCAAAGTTGTTTTCCTTCAACAATCCAGCTGGAGCTTGCAAGACATGTGATGGACTTGGTAAACATCAATTCTTCGATGTGGATCGAATAGTGCAACATCCGACTGTGTCAATATCAGAGGGCGCAATACGTGGTTGGGATCGAAGAACATTGTTTTACTACAACATGCTCAGTTCGCTGGCTCAGCATTATGATATAAATCTTGCTCAACCTTGGGAAAACCTTCCTAAAACTTTTCAACAAAAAGTGCTGTTTGGTACTGATGACGAAGAAATCAACTTTAAATATGTTAATGACACGGGCATGATCCTAAGCAGAAAGCACAAGTTCGAAGGTGTGCTTCACAACATGGAGCGTCGTTACATGGAAACTGAATCCCCCTCTGTAAAAGAAGAGCTAGCAAAATATATGACTAGTTCGGAGTGCCCTAATTGCTTTGGAACGAGACTTTGCAAATCGGCTCGAAATGTATTTGTTGATAATAAAACGATTAACGAAATTGTTAGCCTCCCAGTGGGTGAATGCAGCTCATATTTTAATTCTTTGAAGTTACCCGGTCGAGATGGACAAATCGCTGAAAAAATCATAAAAGAAATCAGACAAAGATTTTCCTTTTTAGTAGACGTTGGTCTAAATTATCTTAGCCTAGATCGCAGTGCAGATTCACTCTCGGGCGGAGAAGCGCAAAGAATTAGACTGGCGAGTCAAATTGGCGCTGGGTTGGTGGGTGTGATGTATGTCCTTGATGAGCCTTCCATTGGATTACATCAACGCGACAATGAGCGTTTATTGAGTACTCTCACAAGACTTAGGGATCTTGGAAATACCGTAATTGTAGTTGAACACGATGAGGATGCGATTAAAGCTGCCGATCATATCATCGACATAGGACCCGGTGCAGGCTTACATGGTGGGGAAATTATCGCTCAAGGCACAGCCGAACAAATATGCTCCGACACTCATTCTGTCACCGGTCAGTTTTTGGCTGGTACTAGGGCAATCGCAGTACCATCAGCAAGGCATAAGCCCAAAGAGCAGTTCCTGCGTGTATCGGGTGCTCGAGCCAACAACCTTAAAAGCGTAGATTTAGAGTTACCCCTTGGACTTTTTACATGTATTACCGGTGTATCCGGTTCTGGAAAGTCTACATTGATCAATGAAACACTCTACCCGGCAGCCGCGAAAGCACTCAACAGGGCGAGTATGCGTAGAGTTGCGGAGCACGATACTATAGTTGGCCTTGATAAACTCGATAAATGTATAGAAATAAATCAAAGTCCGATAGGTCGGACTCCGCGCTCAAATCCTGCCACGTACACCGGTATCTTTACCCCAATTAGAGAGTTATTCGCGGCCACACAAGAAGCTCGCTCTCGAGGGTATTCTCCTGGGCGTTTTAGTTTCAATGTAAAGGGTGGTAGGTGTGAGGCCTGTCAAGGTGACGGAGTTTCGAAAGTTGAAATGCATTTTCTTCCAGACATTTATGTAACTTGTGACATTTGTCAAGGAACTCGTTACAACAGAGAAACCTTAGACGTACGGTATAAAGGCAAGCATATAAATCAAGTGCTTGAAATGACAATTGAGGAGGCTAAACAATTTTTTGAGGCCATTCCAAATATAACCAGAAAGTTACAAACACTGATTGATGTGGGTTTATCATATATCAAGCTCGGGCAAGCGGCGACTACACTCTCCGGAGGTGAAGCACAACGAGTCAAGCTTAGTAAAGAGTTATCAAAGAGAGGTACAGGTAAGACCCTGTATATCCTAGATGAACCAACCACCGGTTTACACTTCCACGATATTGAACAACTTTTAAGCGTTCTTCACAGGTTGAGAGATCAAGGAAATACGGTGGTCGTAATTGAACATAATCTTGAAGTAATAAAGACTGCTGATTGGATTGTTGATTTAGGTCCAGAGGGAGGTGAAGGCGGGGGCGAAATTATTGCCCAAGGAACTCCGGAGCAGATCGCGAATACCACCTCATCTCACACCGGACGGTTTTTAAAACCAATTTTAAACAAGGAGAATAATGTTTTGGACGTAGCCTGATTCTCTTCCTCAATCAAACAATTTACGAACGTTCCCTAAGTATGTACGCATCGCGTTTTTTCAGATATTCATTTACCAATATATTACACAGCCCTTGGTCATAGGGTCGTAAACTAGCGATGACAAGATTTTTCGCTCCAGCACCGATAATTTGTCTTTCCGAACTGAGAGTGAACGATATAGCCACTTTGGCTCGCTTACCAGTTATCTCCAGAAACACATCATCTACCTCCGTCGAAACTTTCTCAAAAAGGTTTTCTTTCATTTTAAGCGACATTGACTCATAAATGACCAATGGACGTGAGGGGTTAATCATTACTCCATTATTCGCCATTAACGGCACTAAAATATTTGGGAAATTCTCTCCTGAAAAGCGAACATAACTTAGAATCAAACTTTTTATTGAGGCAACGTGGTTATTAACACTCCCGCCAACATCGACCCCAAGATATTTCTTCCCATATCTATCTACAATTTCGAGATTGTGATCTACATCATTTTTTATACGCACTGGCATTTCTGCTGGAAGCATCTCGCAAAATGAAAAACCCATCTTTTCGCTAATCCCATATTCCTTTAGCGTTAACGCAAATAGCAAATCCCCTGGAACACAGAAGCGTTTATTTTCAACGTCATGAAGCGGATTAAAATCATTACAGATTTCTTTGGCAAATTTACTGCCTTGCTCTTTTTTTATTATCAGACCATTCTGATGACGCGAATAAAATGGAATCAAGAACATAGTTTATAGTCACTCCTCGAAAATTTTGTTGTGATTAGTCTTCGCAAAACGGAACACAACATTTGTAGACAGCAGGGAACTAATCTAATTTGCTCACAAATACCTCCATTAGATCCAAAGGAGCAACCTCATCGCCTCGCAGATCTGAACACCAATTAATCCCCACCTGCATGCAATCCTTATGCATACCGGGCAGCCAATCTTCCAAAAACTCTTCTAAATCGATTGCCGTTGCTGAATAAACACGCCATTCTTCACAGCAGACTTTTTCTGCATCATCTTGGTTTGTCCAAAACGGCATAACCTCCAAAACGTTTTCCACGTTTGACCGCGTCACACCCCAATCCCCCTCATCAGATCTGAGCCCCCAAACACAACCCCCCACTAATCCTTGACGAACAAATTGATACAACTGAGCTGAAAATCTCCTGCGCATATAAATAAAACTATCCAGTCTTTTGACAACAAATATAAGTTATAAAGGTTGTTGCCTAATTGCCCATCGTACCTTTATTCGATTCAGGAAAACTTATCTTAATATACTTCGATCGTAATTATTCGGCATAAAAAAGATGTTTTTTATGCCAATAGTCGAAGCATCACAAAAGCATTCTCTCTCGTGTGTTCCGTTAAATTTGAGTAATAGTCTTTCCGGAGGTCTATTGTCTCAAAACCCATCGTCTTATATAGTCGAATGGCTCGCAAGTTAGAAACTCTTACTTCGAGCATAAGTTTTTTTATCCCCGCAGGCAGTCGCCAGATTATCGATTTTATTAAACGACGTCCAAAACCTCGTCCCTGAAACGAGGGTTCTAGTCCAATATTAAGCAGATCTGCATGTTCTATACCTACTGTATAGATCGCAAATCCCCGGACATACTCTCCAACAAGTAAGACGCTTCCATTATTACACTGAATGCTATCCCGGAACTGAGAAATCCCCCATGGACTCGGAGAAATCAGTCGCTCTATCATGACAACCGAGCATAAATGCTCGATTTGCATCGGCACAATGCACCAATTTTCACTGGCATCAATTAAATGCTGTCTGTCCAATTTCAGGTCTCGATTTAAGTATATTCCATGCCCGCTTTTTTTCCTCGGGCTCCCTAAGCATTGTCGCAAGGTCAGAAATTTGCGCTATTTTTATCCCATTGGATAATTCAAAACGATTAATAGAATCATCACTTCGATCCGCTGCCAAAGGTATCCGCTGATAATTTTTAAGTCCTAAAATAAGCCCTGACTTGACATCAGGTTCATCACTGAACTGTTTGAGTACCGATAAAAAAAATTTGTCGTCCAACGTGCGGGGAACATTTAGAAATTCTGCTACCTCAAAGTTGAATATATTGGTGCGAATCTCCAAAGATCTTAGAATATTTTTCAGCAGCCTAATTTCACTGTCGCTAAGCAAACCATCTCCAACTTCACACATAATAAGAAGATTATTTATCTTTTGCGCAGCAAGTTTGACGGTAAGAGAGTGCTCTTTCTTAAATTTTTCAAAGCCGCCCGCTTTTAAATCTCTCCCTGTAATTTCTGCACTTGTATGAGGCAAGTCACCTATTTTCGTTTCACGACATTTATCCGTACCGTTTTGCGTAACGTGTGACTCTTGTCCATTTCTGTCGAAATTAGAGCCAAGCTTTTCTATTTTTGTGTCTGTGTGAAACGGCAAATACTGGGTCACACCCAGGCACCGAAGGTAGTAATTTCGAAGTCTATACACCTAGGCTTCTCTGTGGGTCACCATCTCAATCATTAATCTCACTCGTATGCCTACAGAATTTTGATTGAAACAAATCCCATGCCCATCGAGCGGGAGCATAGAAACAGAAAGACACCGCAACCATGAATAATATTCTTGGCGGATCTATGGAAATCAATACAAATGCCATTACCATACAGAAAATGACGAAAAACGGAACTTTGCCACGAAAATCTATTTGTTTGAAGCTGGGGTACTTGAAACTCGAAACCATTAGTAATCCTGCACTAACTGTAATTAATGCACCTATTAGATTTAAAGTGACCGATGTCTCCAACAAATGAGTTGACCAAACTAACCCTACTACCAAAGCGGCGGCGGCGGGACTTGGAAGCCCAATAAAATTTCGAAATGAAGACTCTCTAATGCGAGATTGAACATTAAAACGCGCTAACCGGAGTGCAGCGCAAGATGTGAAAACAAAGGCCGCAGCAAGTCCCAGCTTACCTAAGTTACTCAAACCCCATCCGTAAACGATCACTGCGGGAGCAACACCAAAGGAGACCATATCAGCAAGACTATCGTACTGAGCACCAAAATCACTTTCAGTCTGAGTCAGACGTGCCACTTTGCCATCAAGACCGTCAAAAAATAACGCAGTAAAGACCGCCATGCAGGCCCACTCTTGCTGGCCGCCAAATCCAGTCAAAACCGCATAAAACCCACAAAAAAGGGCTCCAGTTGTCAACAAATTAGGCAACAAATAAATGCCTTTTCTACGACGCGCTCTTGGGTAATCCAATACATCCGATTGAACATGTCGCATTTTAATTACTCGTTCTTCTTCCGCCATTCAGTGTCCTAATGTCAATTCGAGAACAGAATCTTATGAAAGTTAGCACATCCGGAAATCAACTTACACTTTTTTTGGAAAAGTTATGCTATTCCAAAAAAACTTTTCTTAACGATCTGCGGTGTGACTCCTTAAAACAAAGTGCTCTATCCAAATAGTTTTCTAGACTTCCATAGTTTTGCTTCAACACCAATAAGAATGTCTCAATATTATCTCTGTGTACTGAGCAGTAAGGCTCCAACCATGCTCGCTCCCAACAAGATACCTCGGATGCGCGCAGGTGAGCCTCAACAACATTAATTAAATTCTCTGTGTCAAAATACGTCTTAGTCAAAAGATAATCATCGATAATAATTTCATCTGGCACATCCAAAGCCGCCAAAATTAGAGCAGCAGCCAATCCCGTTCGATCTTTACCTGCCGCACAATGAAACAGACTTACACCCCCAGCGTTTTCAAGGATTGAATGCATGAATCGGCGATAGGCTGGCGCTACCTCCGTGCTGCAACTTTTATACCCGTTTACTACCAAACTGTGGGATGAAGAGCTGCTAAGAGTACCCTTCGAGAGGGTCTCCCAAAATTCCGAGAGACTTCCGATAGATAGACAATAGTCGTTGATAGTTTTTGCACCGAATTCTATACTCGGTTGCCGTCTTTGTTCCTCCACACGACGAAAATCATGTATCTGATTTACTCCAATATTGATCAAAGTTTTTTTGTCAGTATCTGTTAGATTTGATAGATGACCGCTTCTTAAGATTTTACGCCACTTCACGCGTCGTCCATCTCGGCTTTGGTAACCACCAATGTCTCGGAAGTTTATCCCGCCATCTAAAACAATTTCCCTCGAATTTGAGATCATGTAATTAGAGATTTCCGGTTCAAAATGAGTCACTGAGCAATAATTAGGGTCAGGTTTATTCAGTCATAACCTTTAATCAGTTCTTAGTTTTATCTACAAGTGCATTTTTAGAAATCCAGGGCATCATCTTGCGCAAGTTTTTACCCACTTTTTCAATTTGATGAGCTGAATTGTTACGCCTGTTAGCCGTCATGATAGGGTAATTTGCAGAACCCTCCATAATAAACATCTTTGCATATTCGCCGTTCTGTATGCGTTTTAAAGCCTCTCTCATTGCAGCTTTCGAAGAGTCGTTGATAATAGCTGGACCTGTAACATACTCACCAAATTCAGCATTGTTTGAAATAGAGTAATTCATGTTCGCAATACCACCTTGGTACATTAAATCAACAATCAATTTCAACTCGTGTAAACACTCAAAATACGCCATTTCAGGCTCATACCCTGCCTCCGTGAGCACTTCAAAGCCTGCCTTGACTAGTTCAACCGCACCGCCACAAAGAACCGCTTGCTCTCCAAAAAGGTCCGTCTCTGTTTCATCTTTAAACGTAGTTTCAATAATTCCAGTTCGCCCTCCACCGATGCCAGACGCATAAGAAAGTGCAATGTCTCTTGCTTGTCCAGACGCATCTTGATGAATTGCAATAAGATCTGGAATACCTCCCCCTTGCACAAATTCATTACGTACCGTGTGCCCAGGGGCTTTTGGAGCAATCATTATCACATCGAGATCGGCTCTAGGAACTACCTGGTTGTAGTGGATAGAGAATCCATGGGCAAACGCTAGTGTCGCGCCCACACGGATGTTGGGTTCTACTTCTAATTTGTATAGGTCCGATTGAAACTCGTCTGGAGTCAGAATCATTATCAAGTCTCCCCACCGCACGGCCTCGGCTACTTCTCTAACTTCCAATCCCGCAGCTCTCGCCTTATCAGCAGAAAGCGAGTTTTGTCTCAGCCCTACCACAACATCAACCCCTGAGTCTTTGAGGTTATTGGCGTGAGCGTTCCCCTGAGATCCATAACCAATCACTGCCACCTTGAGACTTTTTACAAGAGCTAAGTCACAATCCTTATCATAATACACTTTCATCACTTCACCTATTATGTCAACTTACTGCCTTAAAAATTTATCACCTCGCGCAATACCCAGCACGCCGCTGCGAACTACTTCAATGCTTCCTATATGTTTCACCGCCCCTAAAAATGCGTCTAGTTTATCGCTGTCACCGAGTAACTGTATTGTAAAGGTGGCTGCGGTTACATCTACAATGTTTCCCCGAAAAATCTCAATACATCTCATAATCTCGGCACGAGAATCACCATTAGAAGCGGTAATTTTAATAAGCATCAACTCTCGCTCCACAAAAGATCCTTGGGTTAAGTCATTTACTTTCAAGGTATCAATTAGCTTGTGAAGTTGTTTTACAATCTGCTCCGCCATACGAGAATCACCCGTCGTAGTGAGGGTAAGTCGAGACAGACTCTCATCATCAGTAGGAGCAACCGTGAGCGTATCAATGTTATATCCCCGCTGTGAGAAGAGCCCAACCACACGCGAAAGAGCTCCCGACTCATTCTCCATCAACACTGAAATAATCCTTCGCATTAGCTTTTCTCGTTTTTGTTTAACCATAAGTCCCGCATGGAACCGCCGGGCACTTGCATTGGATAAACATGCTCCTCTGGATCAACCAAAATATCCATGAAAACTACTCGATCTTTTAAAGAAAAACACTTCTCCATCATTGGACCTAGTTCATTTATCCGCTGAACACGCATACCCACGTGCCCGTATGCCTCAGCTAAAGCAACAAAGTCAGGTAATGAATCTTCATATAGACTTTCGGCGTACCTCCCACTGTAATTCATGTCCTGCCACTGACGCACCATTCCTAAAGCAGAGTTATTAAGATTTATAATTTTAATTGGCAACCTGTGTTGAGTACATGTAGACAACTCCTGTATGCACATCTGGATACTACCCTCGCCGGTTACACAAGCAACATCGGCCTCTGGGAATGCAAGCTGAACTCCCATAGCTGCAGGCAAACCAAAACCCATGGTCCCTAACCCTCCTGAGTTAATCCACTGCCTTGGTTTATCGAAAAGATAATATTGTGCGGCAAACATCTGGTGTTGACCAACATCAGATGTGACAAAAGCATCACCGTTGGTAACATCATAAAGCACTCTTATAACATCTTGAGGCTTGATTAAATGACCAGAGCTTGCGGCATGACGGGGTGCAGTGTAAATCCCATATCTATCGCGCCATTGGTTAATTTTTTTCCACCAAGAGGAAGTATCACAATTGTTATCTCTGTTAGATTTCTTTACGAGGCTTAACATTTCTCTCAACACTGTGGAGCAGCCACCTACTATGGGTATATGAGCGTCGATATTTTTCGATACCGAGGTCGGATCTATATCGACATGTATGATGGTTGCGTCAGGACAAAACTTTTCGAGTTCGTTCGTTACGCGATCATCAAAACGTGCACCGACCGCAAGGATTACATCAGCCTCATGCATTGCAGCATTGGCTTCATATGTCCCATGCATTCCCAACATCCCGAGAAATAATGGGTCTGTACCAGGAAATGCTCCCAGCCCCATCAACGTGCTAGTTATGGGATAATTTAACTCCCTCACCAGTTTAGTGAGATGGTCTGACGCATTGTCGATGATAACTCCACCGCCCGAGTATATAATAGGTTTCCGTGCCTCGACTAACTTTTTAACAGCACGTTTTATCTGCCCCCTATGACCTTTTTCAGCGGGCTGATAAGACCGCAGATTAATTACCCCAGGCCAAGCATATGGAATCTTATAACTTGGATCAGTAATGTCTTTTGGAATATCTACAACCACCGGACCAGGACGGCCCGTCGACGCGATGTAGTAGGCTTTGGCAATCGCAGCGGCAATATCTTCAGTCCTTGTCACCAAAAAGCTATGTTTTACGATTGGTCTGGACACCCCAATCATATCTGTTTCTTGGAATGCATCTTGACCAATTTTATGCAGCGGAACTTGTCCAGAAATGACCACTAACGGAATCGAGTCCATATAAGCTGTAGCTATACCTGTTATGGCATTAGTTGCGCCAGGACCTGAGGTTACCAATGCTGTGCCTACCATCCCAGTGGCACGGGAAAACCCATCTGCGGCGTGAACGGCTGCCTGTTCATGCCTCACTAAAAGATGATGAACTGCCTCTTGTCGGAAGAGTGCATCGTAAATATGAAGTGCGGCACCTCCTGGGTATCCCCAAATATATTGGATGCCAGCATCGCGCAATGCGCTCACAATTATTTCGCCCCCTGATAGCTTTTCCAAAACAACTCCTCATATATTGTTTCAGTTACGTATCGAGTAAACTGAACATTGGGTGGTTTTCAAAAGACATTCGCCATTTAGGAAAAGCTTAGGAAACGCGGGTATGCGCCTTGCCTACCGAGTATCCTTTCAATACGAAGAATACTTTTGTTGATGACCAATGACCACGGGTTGTGCCAATCTGTCGAAAGGTAGTATATAAAAATCTATTACCAGAGGGATTAGGATACCAAATTTTTACAGCTAGTCAATGATAGAATGTTAGCTCTTGTGATTTCGAAAAATGCTGTTTGCGCTACTGGAAATTTATTGCTTCATAAAAAGCCATCATCAATTCAGCCTTCTAGACGCTCTATACTATTGTCACCCCGAAGATACACCAGTCTTGGCCGATGCTCAGGCGCGGCATCATCATCGTAACTAGCATATGTCGCGATAATTATCCTGTCACCTACTTGACACTTACGCGCTGCCGCTCCATTCATAGATATAATACCCGAACCAGCTTTCGCGCAAATTATGTAAGTAGTAAAACGCTCTCCGTTTGTTACATTATAGATGTCGATTTGCTCAAACTCAGACATTTTCGCAGCAGCAAGCAAATTGGCGTCTATCGCACAAGAGCCGTCATACATGAGTTCTGCACCAGTGACCGATGCCATATGTAATTTAGATTTTAAAAATGTTAACAACATCTTTACCCCCATTGCTACTCTTCGCTGCCAATACCATTTGTATTATCTAACCGAAGCATGCAGTTATCAATCAATCGTGCAGATTTAGTGTACATCGCACCGAGCACAATAAGATCTTTATCATCAATTGCAGCCTCTTCCAATGTTAGGCTATTGCGAACTGAAATATAATCCACCGTAAACCCGAGTTGTTCAATCCTCTCGGAGGCTTGCTGCTCAAGACCACAAAAATCTTTGTCGCCCTTCGAGAGACAATTTCCTACTTCGAACAAACTTTCCTTAAGAATCCTCACCTTTGGACGCTCATTTGATTTGATAAAGGCATTGCGTGAACTCATTGCCAAACCATCCGACTCCCTACAAATCGGACCTCCCTGAACTTTAATCGGTAAACACATATCTTCCACCATTCGTCTGATTACCGAAATTTGCTGGAAGTCCTTCAATCCAAACACACTCTCATCGGGCTGAATTATATTAAAAAGCTTGCTTACGACCGTAGTCACACCCTCGAAATGCCCAGGACGACTCCGTCCACAAAGAATATCAGTCATGGACGGACACACCACCCTACTCTGGGTGGCGAGTCCATTTGGATACATTTCATCATCACCCGGAGCAAAAAGATAATCACAACCAACCTCTCTCAATTTTCGACAATCCGCCTCAAATGTCCGAGGATATTTATCCCATTCTTCAATTAACATAAACTGAAGAGAATTAACGAAAATGGAACACACTACAATATCACTTTGTGCCTTTGCCTGCTTTATTAAAGAGATATGTCCCTCATGAAGATTGCCCATAGTCGGCACCAAACTGATGCGTTGACCAAGTTTGCGGGAGGGCTGCAGTTGGGATCTCATGTGTTCTATGTGTCGAAAAATAAGCACATTACGCAACTCTGTATAATGAGTAACTACCCTCTCCCAGAGTATTCGTTACTGTGATTTTCAAACCTAGTAAATTGTCCAAGGAAGGTTAACTGACAAGTCCCAATCGGTCCATTCCTTTGTTTACCAATAATAACTTCAGCGCGCCCTTTGTCTGGGCTATCCTCATTATAAACCTCATCCCTATATAAAAAAACGATTACATCGGCGTCTTGCTCGATTGCTCCGGAATCTCGAAGGTCCGAATTTATAGGACGTTTATTTGGACGCTGTTCTACATTTCTACTCAATTGAGACAGTGCTAAAACAGGACATTCACATTCTCTGGCTATATTTTTTAATTCCCTAGAAATCTGTGAAATTTCCTGAACTCTTCCCTCGGCAGAGTTACTACCAGACATCAATTGCAGATAGTCAACCACAATTAACGCTGGTTTCGACTGCAAAATCATTTCATCTTCATCGTTTTCTTCATGAACATTATTTTTAAGATTTTGCAATCTATCACGCGAAAATTGCTTAATTCTATTGCGGATCTCGAGAGGAGTAATTCCGGCGGTATCGTCAATAAAAAGAGGTCGATCCTTGAGTTTCCTCGCGGCATCACTCAAGCGAGGCCAATCTTCGCCGTTCAGATTACCAGCTCGCATGCGAGTCTGATCTATTCTGCCTACAGATGATAACAAACGTGTAATGAGCTGCTTTGCCGGCATCTCTAACGAAAAAACTAGAACAGGACGTTGTTGCTGTAACACAGCATGCTCGACCATATTCATAGCGAACGCAGTCTTTCCCATTGAGGGACGGCCGGCAATGATAATTAGATCAGAGTTTTGCCATCCAGATGTCATTTTATCAAGATCATTGAATCCTGTACTGATACCTGTAATCTCTGCATCACTATGAGATAGTTCGTCAAGACGCGAAACCGCATCCCGCAATAAAACATTAATCTCAACAAGATCGCCCTTTTTGGGACGATTCTCCATGATATCCTGGAGCCTTTTCTCTGCCTCTGAGAGAAGTTTTGAACTATCTAGGCCAAGTGGATGGTAACCTTTCCGAACGATCTCACTAGCTGCGGATATCAGCTGGCGTAATATTGAACGTTCTAAAACAATTTGTGTGTAGGCTTCAATATTCGCAGAACTTGGAGTGTTCTGTGCAAGTTCTAATAAGTATTCGGAGCCCCCAATTACTCCAAGGTCGTTACTATTCTTGAGTGATTCGGTCAGAGTAATAGGGTCGAATGGTTGCTGACCGGCGGAAAGTTCCGTCATCGCAGCAAAAATTAACTGATGATCTTTGACGTAGAAATCACTTTTCGATAGCACCTCTGATGTACTATCGAATGCATCGTTTTTAAGCATCAGTGCTCCAAGCACTGCTTGCTCCGCCTCTACCGAATGAGGTGGCGGCTGATTCGCTGTAGATTCCGAGCTAAACATGGCAACAGTTTCCAATCGGTTCACAACGCTTCAATGACAGCCTTAATTGGTGACTCATCCGAAAAATTTTCAATCTCAACATCCAACAGGATTACTCTGCCTCAATTGAAATCTGCACTGATTGGCGCACGTCCGGATGAAGGACTACTTCAATTTCAAAGTTTCCTGTTTTCCTTATACTGCCATCAGGCATACTAATCTCACCGCGACTTACTTCACCCCCCAATTCAGAGATGGCATCTGCTATGTCACGAGCTCCTACGGAACCAAATAATTTCCCCTCATCACCGGCAATTGCCTTAATAACCACATCACCCATTTCTGATAAAAATATGGCCTTTGCCCTTGCTGACTCCAATTTTTGCATCTCATTAGCCTCCAAATCAGCACGTCGAGACTCAAATTCAGCTATATTTTTATCAGTCGCGAAAACTGCCTTGCCACGCGGAATCAAGTAATTTCTCGCAAACCCAGCTTTGACGGTAGCGCGATCACCCACTCCACCGAAGCGTCCTAATTTTTCTAAAAGAATAACTTCCATAAATAACTCCTACCTATTTTTTGGTGGCTCATACTTAGCCTCTAATTTTAATCGCAAACAAAACTGACTATCTACAGCACCCAAACATGCAATCATAAGTGGAAAAATCGGACTAAAAATTAAAAGACCTGCGTACATTGCAACTAGACATCCAGAACTCAGCCTAAACTCTTGTACGGTCCAATGCACCAAAGCAATGCCTGAGATCAAAAGTGGAACGAGGAGCAGTTGTACCAACATAAACCCATCTCGCACAAAAATAAGTCCTAAAATTACTCCTAAAACTAATCCTTGCATCAACCGATTACTTAAACGCAAGTTATGGAATTCTTGACGAAACCCTCCGGGATTATATAACTGAGACTGCCACCATCTTGATATAAGTAAACATATAACTGTGGAAAAAATACTAAAGGTTGTCAATCCAGAGATGAGCCAAAGTTTCTGTCGCTCCAACGGTTCTGACACAATTTGATAGGAATCGGGTAGCCAAACTATAAAACCATTTATTAATTCATCCACCCCCTCTGAGAACCACTTTGAAACACCCAGTACAGCAACCATCGAAAAAAAAACTACCCCACAAATAGTCGATTGCCACGAAGAGGTTATTCTGAGTATCTGTGCACTAAAAACGGTTATGAACAAGGTCAAAGTAGTCACAAGAATGAGCAATCGATTGGCGTTATGTTCATCGAAACTACCTGCAAACCAAGACAATATGACGGGAAATGACGCCCAGAGAGCTACTATAGATCCTTCTAAAAATCCTTTTTTCAGAGAGACTAATCCCACTGCAGCCTGACTCACCAATGGCACAAGGTATCCCACTAAGGCTACGCCACAGGCATGGCCCCTACCCCGCATAATAAAGTGTGCAAGCGAGCGCATCAGTATTTTAAGGCTAACCGTGACTGTCGGTGAATGGAAGCAGTGCTACGTATCGAGCGCGCTTAATAGCCTCTGACAGTTCTCTTTGGTACCGTGATTTGGTGCCTGTAATACGACTTGGCACTATTTTTCCCGTTTCGGACACATAGGCCTTCAACGTCTCTAAATCTTTGTAGTCTATTTCAGTCGTCCCCTCCGCAGTGAACCGACAAAACTTTCTTCTCCTGACAAATTTAGCCATCAAACTCTCCTTCGTCCTCTAAAGACTCCCCATCTACCGCTACTTGAGACAGTATTGGTGTTTTATCTGATGAATCCTGAAAGAAGTTTTCATTTTCAGAAATCGTAACACTCGCCTCGCTCGCATCTTGATCCTGTTTGGCTTTTGCGAGCGCACGTGACTCCCGCATTTCTCGTTCAGCTTTTTCTACATTTTCTTGACTCATAATCGGCGATTCGGAGGTGATTGCCTCAGACCGCTTCAAAACCATACTCCGTAGAATTGCATCGTTGTAACGAAAAGTTGAATCTAACTCATCCAAAACACTTTGATTACACTCAATATTCATCAATATATAGTGGGCTTTATGTATTTTATTAATTGGATATGCCAATTGACGACGCCCCCAATCTTCGAGCCTGTGTATGCTCCCTCCGCCGGAGGAAACTGTGGCAGTGTATCTGTCCACCATTCCGGGCACTTGCTCGCTTTGGTCGGGATGTACCAAAAAAATTATTTCGTAATGACGCACTTTACCTCCTTCCGGTATTTGTCTTTCCCTAAAATTCTTATGCTTCGATTCTTAAGTGAAACAAGGGGTTGTTTCTGAAAAACTTGTAACGAATTGCTCAAACTTGAGCCTGTAAAACTCCGCATCATCGAACAGAATACCAAGCTACAAAGCGGCGTGATTATAATATCTAGGATGTGTTCTTGCAAGAAAGTGTCGATGATTTGAAGACACAAAAAATTAAGTATCATTCATATTTCAAAAAGTAGCGTTGTCGTACCACCTCGTAAAGAGCAATCCCGGTAGCTACGGACACATTCAAGCTACTTAATGTACCAAAAGTCGGAATCTGTACAAAAAAATCACAATTTTTTCTTGTTAACGCTCTCAGTCCTTTCCCCTCTGAACCCATAACTAAGAGTACAGGGCCAGTGAGATTTTGATTAAAAATTGGTGTAGGCGCATCTTCTGAAGCCCCTACTATCCACATACCCTCTTGTTTAAGCCTCATTAAAGTCCTAGCTAAATTTGTGACAACTACTAGTGGAACAAAATCTGCAGCTCCACATGATACTTTTCGCACACTTGGAGTCAACCCAACCGCATGATCCCGGGGGATAATTAATACATCTACTCCCGCACATTCGGCAGTCCGAAGGCATGCCCCAAGATTATGTGGATCAGTCACCCCATCTAGCATTAAAAAAAAACTTTTCTCCGCCTTATCTTTAAATAAGGAATAGATGAATTGTTCATTTTTAAGAGGAAGCTCTACACATTTCGCTATGACACCCTGATGCTTGCCACTGACTTTTTCGTCAAGAAATTTTAGAGACGAGTATTGGAGAGACAAACCCTGTCTAACTGCCCTGTGTTCTATGTTTTTGAATCGTAGATTACCTTGACCCTTCAAAAGATGGATTTCTTTGATTCGTTCGGGAGAGGCCTTAAGCAATGTCTCAACAGCATGAATTCCGCAAACCCAAGTCATATGTTGCCCCAAGTAAAATCTAATGAGATATCTCACGGGTTACGACATAATACGATACATTGCTCAGATTGGCGAAAACTACTTTTGTATGTAAACATGACTGACCTTATAATTCCTCCCCGAAACAAAAGAAAGGCGTCATGGACAAAAAAGTAGAGCCAGATATAACCAGCTTAGAGCCGATCCCACCGGGACTTCTGCGCCTTTTGGCAAGCTTGATTTATGACTTGTTCCTTATTTTTGCAATTATAATGAGCTACGGCGGATTAATCGTGCTTGTTAAAATAGTGCTCTTGGGGAACGAGCCTGCTCTCCAATACCAGTATAACCCACTGACAAAAACTATCACGTTATTTGGGCTTTATGTCTCAATTAGTAGTTATTTTTATCTTTGTTGGCGCAAACGAGGGCAAACTCTCGGTATGAAAACATGGCAAATAAAATTACAAGGTTTAAATGGTAAACTGCCTAGTTCAAAACAGTGCATACTCCGGATCTTGGTTGGTTCAATTGCTTTCGCATTTTTTGGACTCGGTTTTTTCTGGCGTTACATTACTCCCCAAAAAGCAAGCTGGCAGGATATTGCAAGTGAAACGGAGATCATCTTGTTCAAACGCACATAATAAAATCCAAACGAAATCGAGAGAGGGTCATTTTATTTATATTTATCGGTGCCAATTATGATCGAAAGACGGAGAGCAACATCAAGCACGCAAGAATTTATCGTCGCAATTGACCAAGGCACTACTTCAACTCGAAGTATTTTATTCGACAAATTAAGCAACATCACATCACAACAACAGATTGAGACTCAACAATATTTTCCTCGGAACGCTTGGGTTGAGCAGAACCCGATGGACATTTGGAACAACACGTTTAAGACTATTAGACAGGCTATAGACATAGCAGGACTATCAAGCACTCAAATAGCGGCTATGGGTATTTGTAATCAGCGTGAAACAACAGTGATTTGGCATCGTGAAACTGGCGTACCTATCTACAATGCTATTGTTTGGCTTGACAGACGAACTGAAGACTATTGCAACTTATTGGAGTCAAGAGGTTTCTCAAAATTAATACAAGACAAAACCGGTTTGATTTTAGATCCATATTTTTCAGCATCCAAAATCTCATGGATACTGTCAAACGTTGAAGGTGCTCGATCTGCAGCCATTAAGGGCGAGTTAGCTTTCGGCACTATTGACAGCTGGCTTTTATGGAATCTTACAAATGGGGCAGTTCATGCGACTGATATAACCAATGCATCCAGAACAATGTTGTTTAATATAAATTGTCAAGATTGGGATAGCGAACTACTCGATCTCTTTGAAATTCCTAAAAGTATTCTACCTGAAGTTCGAGACTGTAATGCCTATTTTGGTTCCACCCATTCATCAATTTTGGGTGCAAGCATCGACATATATGGTGTTGCTGGTGATCAGCAAGCAGCAGCTTTAGGACAGGCTTGCTTCACGAAAGGAATGATCAAATCGACTTTTGGGACAGGTTGTTTTGCCCTGTTAAATACAGGTGCTAAACGTGCATACTCCCATAATAAACTAATTACTACAATTGCATATCGGATCGGCGGCAATATTAATTACGCAATTGAGGGATCCATATTTGCCGCTGGGGCCGTTATAAACTGGCTTCGCGACGGGCTAAATTTTACTGAATCTCCCGAGGAGTACGACAAATTGGCTGAGTTATCTAATCTTGATGATGCGGTATATTTGATACCAGCTTTTTCAGGGCTTGGCGCGCCATGGTGGGATACTGAAGCGCGAGGCGCGGTTCTTGGGATGACGCTTTCAACAGGAAAAAAAGAACTCGCTCGGGCGGCGCTGGAGTCAGTTTGCTATCAAACTTTTGATCTTTTACAGGCTATGAAGCGAGATATACATGACGTTCCAATAAATTCAATTCGAGTTGATGGCGGCATGTCTAACAGTAATTGGTCTATGCAATTTCTGGCAGATATTCTCCAAATTCCGATAGATCGTTCTATCGTAACTGAGACTTCAGCACTCGGAGCTGCATGGCTTGCCGCGTCAAAAATTGGTCTGTGGCCCAATTGTATACACTTTGCAGACAACTGGAAATGTCAACAACGTTTTACACCCCAAATGAATAGCCAAAAACGTCAGATTAAGCTTTCTGGTTGGCATGTTGCGTTGGAGCGTATTAAGAGTTGATCCCTTAAATTAAATTTATTTAATTTTTGCGAGAAAAAATATTCCACAGAAAAGACAGAGAAAAACAGGCGCTAGCACCGCTAACCATGGTGAAAATCCAACTACAACGCTAGTTGAACCAAGCAAGTCCTGAAAAATATTAAAAACTACACCTACTAAAACCCCCACAAAAATTTTGGAACCTATCGAAGATCCTCGAAGAGGACCAAAAACAAATGTTATTCCTAGCAAAACCAAACCGATGATTACGAGTGGTTGTAATACCTTACGCCAGAAAGCCAGTTCATAGACATCTGCAGACACTTCCTGATCTTTGAGAAAGTTCACGTAATAATACAATGTAGAAATCGACAACCTATCCGGAGGCAAGACATTGACCACTAGCAGTTGAGGACTAAGATCTGACTTCCAATCACGTGTAATTAATTTGTCTGTCTCTAGCTGCTCAGGATAAAACCTAGTTAAGGAGATATTCTCCTCTACCCAAACTTTTTCAACACCGTTATAAGAAGCACGAGACGAATAACTAGCTTGAATTAATTTTAATTTTTTATCGAACTGAAAACGAGTCACCCCGAATAAGACACCACCAGGAAATACAGCATTAAAATGCATAATTTCATTACCCTCTCTAATCCAAAGCCCGGAGTTGGAGTCCACCTCTAAATCTCCTTTTCGCAAATATTCTCTTTGTCCTTTTGCAAGCTGATCGAGATAAGGCGCGAAATATTCACCCAAGATTAGACCAAGAAAAACGAAAAATAAGGCCGGGCGGATAACGAAGAATACAATTTTTGTAGTCGAAATGCCTGCACCGCGCATAATGACTATCTCGCTTCTGTCGGCCAATTGTCCCAAGCCAAAAAGACAACCTATAAGGGTAGAGATCGGAAGGTATTCATATATCCGGGAGGGTATGCTCGTCGCCACATAAATAAAAACATCCTCGAGTTTGTAGTTGTTTCTAATGGAGTCTAGTTCATCAACAATTGCAGAAATGGCATCTATACCTACAACCACAACTAAGGAGATAAATATTGCAGAAAATACTGAGTTAGCGATGTGACCTGATAAAATTCTCATGCCTATTTCGACCGCATATATGCCTGATAGCGCTTTAATGAACCACGAAAAGTTAGAAACAACGCAAGCATGATTAAAATACAATGCATCGGTAACAGAGTTACCCAAAGCGGCACTGCTCCAGACTCTATCGATCCACGCAATGCATTCAAGCCAACCAAATAAAATAAGTATAGCAAAATAGCCGGTAACAATTTTGAATACTGTCCTTGTCTAGGTCTCGCGCGACTCAGGGGCCATGCCAAGAGCGCGACTACAAAGATCATCAAAGGTAATGAAAATCGCCACTGTAATGCCACCTTGTGTTCAACTTCATTTGAAATCATCAAATCAGATGTTGAGATTGACTCTAGATCGACGTGCTGTTCGTAGGGTGGACTTTCTGAGAGACGTATCCCGTATTCTTCGAACTCAGTAATGTGATAATTTGTGCTACCCGGGATACCCTCGTAACGAAGCCCTTCAGTCAAGACAATATATTTTTTTGTGTTATTGTCAGTACTTTGTTGTTGTGCCTCTTTTGCAGATACTACGATCGCTGGAGCACTTTTTGTGGCAGATGAAAGAGGAGATAACACCAGAAATACCTCGGAGAGCACTTGGTTATCGGATACAGCATCCGAGTGGATAACACCATCTCCATTGCGAAGCGGATAGAATTTTTTGGCAATAACATCATCAAAAACTCCCCGAGATCTTTGTGCTTCAGCAACAAACTCAGCCCGTTGCATACCCAAAGGAGACAAGATCAAACTCAAATAAGAAACGCCGATAGCAAACAAACCGGCGATTAATAAAATATATCCAAGCAGCCGCCTCTCCGACACTCCACAAGCGTTCAAAACACTTATTTCATTATCAGCATGCATTCGTCCAAGACATAACAAAAGCGCTAGAAAAAATGCAAGGGGAAAAGTTAGTTCCAAGAGACTTGGAACTCTGTAGCCTAAAAGAGCAATCATTGCACTGAAATCCATTGTGCTCGCAGCTACTTTGGCCAGATATTTTACCAGCCTGCCACTTATAAGGATCATCAACAAAATTGTGCATACTGCAACAGTGGACGTTAAAACCTCACGAAAAATATATCGAAAAATAATCAATAAATTATCCTCAAGAAACCTTGGGTAAATCAAAACTAACTGGTATCTTGTTCGAAATTCGATACCGTTAACACTTTTAGGTGAATTTTATGAAGTTTACTGCATCTGCAGCCAGTCCGTTAAAAATAAAAGCGGATTGCATTATTTTTTTAAGCAAAGGTAATCTTGATTATGAACTCAAAAACCTCGACGAAACTTTGCGCGACCAATTTACTGAACTTTTAAAAGCCACTAACTTTACCAGTGAAAAAGGGGGCTTAAAGCACATTTATACTCCGACACTTGCATTCAAGCAGACACTGTTGGTCGGTATTGAGGGTGAAATAGACAAACAGAAAGAGATAAGTGTAATCGAATCAGCTGCAGAGCAATGCGTGCGTGTTGGGGCTGGTAAAATTCTATGGTTAGATTGCGTAAAAGAAAGCGAATTATCGTGGATGGGGTCCATGATCGCACAGAAAATGTTGCGAGCCAGCTACAAATTCAAACATGAAAGCAAAAAGGAAAGCAAAGCACCCTTTGAGGTTATTTATTGGGTAAAAGACCAGATTAATATCACACCAGCGCAGTCAGGACTAAATTTCGGTGCGGCCGTAGGTGCAGGTTTAAATGTCGCAAAGAAATTAGGAGATTTGCCCGCAAATATTTGCACTCCATCATACTTGGCCGACTTTGCAAAGAATATGGCCGAGGGCAGCTCAATTCTAAAAAGTATAATTTTAAACGCAAATGATATGGAAAGACTCAAAATGAGCGCTCTATTATCAGTCACGGCAGGCACAGTTGAAGACCCCAAATTTATCGAAATGCACTATGAAGGGGGTAATCCAAATGAACCACCGGTTGTGTTAATTGGTAAAGCAGTTACTTTTGATTCTGGCGGTATCAGCTTAAAACCCAGCAGCGGTATGGATGAGATGAAATTTGACATGTGTGGCGGTGCCTCAGTCATGGGCGTAATGCAAGCTCTGATTTTTAGTCAACTGAAAATTAATGTTATCGGTCTCATCCCGGCAGTAGAAAATATGCCAAGTGGGAGCGCCACTAAGCCAGGAGACATAATTACAAGCATGTCAGGGCAGACAATTGAAGTACTTAATACTGATGCCGAGGGCCGTTTAATTCTTTGTGATTCCCTTACTTATTCAGCTAAGTTCAAACCAGCGGCAGTAGTTGACATCGCCACGTTAACAGGAGCTTGTGTAATGGCACTAGGGAAACACGCATCGGGGCTTTTATCCAATGACGAAGAATTGGCTGATGAATTACTTACGAGTGGAACAGAAGCTGGAGACCGAGCATGGCGATTACCGCTTTGGAATGATTATGACAAACAACTCAAAAGTAACTTTGCTGATATGGCGAATATTGGTGGACGCGAGGCTGGGACAATAACGGCTGCTTGTTTTTTGGCCCGTTATACGAAAACTATTCGTTGGGCTCACCTTGATATTGCTGGCACCGCATGGTTATCTGGCGCAAAAAAAGGCGCTACGGGACGACCTGTGCCTCTGCTAATGAATTACCTCAGAAGACTTACGCTCTAGGTTAAGAAATGTTTCAGAAAAGTCATGACGAAAATCTCGTTTTATAAGGTGTCAGGGGGAATTGCCTCAGCCATTAACTTGGCTGCAAAACTCACCGAAAAATCAATTGAAAAAGAGTGTAAGGTATTGTGGCAAGTGTCAGATAAAAAGCTTGTAAAGCACGTAGACCAGGTCCTTTGGAGCTACTCACATTCATCTTTTCTTCCTCATGGTATTGGTCCTCTATCAGGCCCTGTAGGTATAAGCAAAGAATCAACCCCTGGAATTCACCACGAGGTTTTGATGAATTTTCAAAAGGACATACCAATATGGTTTAGCCGCTTTGAGCGGCTCATAGAATTTATATATGAAGATCACTCGGACACAGAAATAAAAAGACAACACTTTCGTTTTTTCAAAAATCGAGGTTATGAAACCGATTACATTGACTTAAGTAACGAAAAATTTACCTGAATAAAAAAATGCAACATCTGTAGAACTCCAAAAAAACTTTCCTACTTACTAAGGTAGAAGTTAACAGATGTTCAGAATCAGTTTCTCAATTATTTCATGCGCCCCCGTTAAAACGAGCTTGGAAATGAGACATATATCAAAATATAATAAATCATTTACAAAGAGACGAACTAGGTTATTTTAAGGCATTTATGAAGAGTGTATTCGAACCTCATATCATTGAAAAATTTTGGTCAGAAGAGTGGGAAAAAAAAGGTTATTTCGCCCCAAAAGGGAACGGTGAGCCATTTTCAATTCTTATTCCTCCACCAAACGTTACCGGTAGCCTGCACATGGGGCACGCTTTGCAATATGCCCTGATGGACACACTAGTCCGTTACAAGCGTATGCAAGGCCATAAAACTTTGTGGCAAGTCGGAACAGATCACGCGGGAATAGCGACTCAAATGGTAGTAGAACGCGATTTAGCTCAGCGAGGACAACCTAGCAGGCTACAAATGGGGCGTGAAAATTTCATCGAAAAAGTTTGGGAATGGAAAGAAGAATCGGGCAATACAATAACCCAACAAATGAGAAGACTTGGCAACTCTGTTGACTGGGAAACAGAGCGATTCACTCTGGATAAGAAATTCTCTGAAAGTGTAACTGAAGCGTTTGTCCGCCTTTTTAATGAGGGATTGATTTATCGAGGCAAACGATTAGTTAATTGGGATCCGAAACTACACACTGCAATATCGGATCTTGAAGTGGAAAATCGCGAGAAAAAAGGAAATACATGGCACATTCGCTATCCACTTTCATCAGGCGCAGTCTCGCAAAATGGCAACAACTTTATTTTGATCGCTACCACGCGACCCGAGACATTGCTTGGTGACAGCGCTGTGGCCGTTAACCCAAAAGATCCGAGATTTTCGGATCTAATAGGTTTATGCGCCGAACTTCCACTGGTAGGACGAAGTATCCCAATCATTGCAGACGAACACGCACAAATAGACAAGGGAACTGGCTGCGTTAAAATAACGCCTGCTCACGACTTTAATGATTATGAAGTTGGACAACGTCACCGGCTACCCATAATAAGAGTGCTGGATGAAGATGCCAAAATTATGCAAAAGGCTGAGTGTCTGAATGCAGATGGAAGTGAAAACAACACCATCAAAGCTAAATTACCGGAAAAATATATTGATTTGGATAGGTTCGAGGCACGAAGCCAAATTGTTTCCGACTTGAAAGAATTAGGACTTTTAGATTCCGTTCACCTCAATGATATGACTGTACCCTATGGCGACCGCAGTGGAGTAATAATTGAACCCATGCTAACAAACCAATGGTTTATAAACGCGCGCAAACTTGCCGGTCCCGCTATCAATGCTGTTGAAACAGAAAGAATAAAATTCGTGCCAGAACAGTATAAAAATATGTATTATTCATGGCTAAAAGATATCCAAGATTGGTGTATATCCCGACAGCTTTGGTGGGGACACCGAATTCCCGCTTGGTACGATGAAGACGGTATTGTTTATGTAGGGACATCCGATGATGAAATCCGAAAAAAATATCGGCTTGGAGATACTATTTTACGTAGAGATCCTGATGTCTTAGACACATGGTTTTCCTCTGCACTTTGGAGCTTTTCCACTTTAGGGTGGCCCGAAGTTAACTCACGTTTATCAACATTTCACCCAACTTCTGTTCTTGTTACTGGATTCGATATCATTTTTTTCTGGGTAGCGCGCATGATAATGTTGTCTATGCAACTTTTACGGGACGAAAATAAAATACCTCAAATTCCTTTCAAAACTGTTTATGTGCATGGTCTCATTCGCGATGAACAAGGACAAAAAATGTCAAAGTCGAAGGGAAATGTTTTAGACCCGCTAGATATGGTAGATGGAATAAGTAAAGAGGACCTGCTAAAGAAGCGTACTTCAAATATGATGCAAACAAAGTTATCGGAGGAAATCGCAAACCGTACAGCAAAACAATTTCCAAATGGAATTCCCAATCATGGTACAGATGCAGTGAGATTCACCCTTTGCGCACTTGCATCCCAAGGACGCGATATTAATTGGGACATGAAGCGACTCGGCGGCTACCGGAATTTCTGTAACAAACTTTGGAATGCCTCTCGATTTGTACTTCTTAATACAAAAGACCAAGATTTTGGCAATAACCAGTACGACGACCAATTGAGTCTGGCAGACCGATGGATTAGATCTAGACTTCAAACGACAATAAACGACGTTTTAAAATACTTGCAACAATATAGGTTTGATCTAGCAGCACAATCAATTTACGACTTTGTTTGGAACGAGTACTGTGATTGGTTCATTGAGTTGTCAAAACCAATTCTATGGGACGCAGAAACTTCGAACGTTAAGAAAATCTGCACAAGGCGCACACTTACCCTTACGCTAGAAACAACTTTGAGATTGGCTCATCCTATGATTCCTTATATAACTGAAGAAATCTGGCAATATATATCACCTATTGCCGATATTCACGGAAATACAATTATGCTTCAGCCATATCCATTATCAAGCTCAAAATTCATGGATGCTGAGGCTGAAAAAAAAATTAATTGGGTTAAATCTTTAGTGACTGCGATTAGAACTGTGCGAGCAGAAATGGGTATTCCGCCTGGGACACATCTTAGTGTTATGCTGGACAAAGGCACTGATGGAGATTACAAATTATTAGAGGATACTTATCAATTACTTATAAAACTAGGACGCTTGAAGACTATAAAATGGGTTGATGAGAGAGTTGGAACTCCCCCGGCGATCGCGGCATTAGCTGGAGGGCTGGAGATATTAGTCCTAATGGAAAGTCATGTTAGCATCACGGATGAGCTAAACCGTTTAGAAAAAGAAATGAGAAAAATTGATGATCAATGCCGAGCACTAGAGGCAAAACTGAGTAACCCTAGTTTTTCCAGTAAAGCCCCCAAAGAAGTTGTTGAAAAAGACAGAAAAAGGCTCCAAGAGTACAGAACAAATCACACAAGATTGAGTTTCCGCAAATCCAAGATGAGGTCAGCATAAACCCCACCGATCATTGGCAAATAAATAGTAAAAAGGTATATTAAAGACAAAATATCACTCTTTTTTATGTGCTCATTGCGCTTAAAAAAAACGTGACAACCAAGGCAAAGCTAACGGAGCTGGTTATCAAGTTTATTTGCGCGAGTAAGCGGTCATAACAAATTTATTTCTGATAGCTTTTTAAAAATTGTAAACCTAAGAGTACAGACGGCTCAGAGACCTTAGATTTAATGCTGCCAAGTATTGTAACCAATTCGTTACCTAGGTTCTAAAATTTCGTGGCTTAGCTCTTGCGTAAATTATTTACACGATCACGCAGCTCCTTACCAGGCTTAAAGTATGGTACATATTTGCCGTTTAATTTTACAGAAGTTCCAGTTTTTGGGTTACGACCCAACCTTGGAGCTCGGTAATGTAAAGAGAAGCTTCCAAAACCTCGTACCTCTATTCTGCGGTTACTCGCAAGCGAGGTAGTCATCCTCTCCAATATCATTCTTACCGCTAACTCCACGTCTCTTGGTGACAGATGATCTTGGCTCGCAGAGATTTTTTCAATTAGTTCTGATTTCGTCATTTTGCCGTTGTATGTCAATGGCCGGGGGCCATGTTCAAATGTTTCGGTATAAATCGTCCATTCCAGTTACATTTATGATAATAGATAGACGTAATAAAGCAAATCTTTATTGATTCAAAAACTACCTGCTCCTTTGTCCCACCTAGTGCAGCCGAGTATGCTACTTGTCCATTTGAGCTTTTATTAAGTCTCCAATAGTTGTTGGTGCATTCGAAACCTCTGGCTCACTCTTACGATGGGCTCTTATTGCAGCTTTTTCTTCTGACACATCCTTGGCTTTAATCGACAAATTTATAGTACGATTTTTATGATCAATCAAAATAATCTTAGCCTCTATCTCTTCACCAACAGTCGTCAAAACTCGAGCATCATCCGCACGATCTCGGGACATTTCCGCTACCTTCAGAAAACCTGAAACATGCTCCGCCAGCTGAAGCGTAGCTCCTTTTTGATCAACTTCTCTTACTGTTCCCAAGACCACCGCTCCTTTATCATTTCTCTCGACATAATCACTAAATGGATCATCCAAAAGTTGCTTTATACCGAGGGAAATACGCTCTCTTTCGGCGTCTATGCTGAGGACAACGGTATCCACCTCCTCACCCTTTTTAAAATTACGGACAGCCTCTTCTCCAGAATCAGTCCATGAAATATCTGAGAGATGCACAAGCCCGTCAATTCCACCATCTAGACCAATGAATATTCCGAAGTCGGTAATAGACTTAATTTTTCCTGAGATTTTCTTACCTTTCTCCATACTACTAGCAAACTCATCCCACGGATTTGGATAACACTGCTTGATACCAAGTGAGATACGCCTTCTCTCTTCATCAATGTCGAGCACCATAACCTCTACTTCATCCCCTAACTGCACGATTTTAGATGGATGCACATTTTTGTTTGTCCAGTCCATTTCAGAAACGTGAACCAAGCCCTCTACACCATCCTCCAACTCAGCAAAACACCCATAGTCGGTCAAATTAGTAATTTTTGCCATGGCCCTGGCTCCCTCTGGGTAACGACCTTTTATATCTCCCCAAGGATCTTCTCCCATTTGCTTCATCCCAAGGGAAACTCGGTTACGCTCTCGATCGAATTTCAGTACTTTGACATCAATTTCGTCACCCACATTAATCATTTCAGACGGATGCTTTATTCGTTTCCAAGACATGTCTGTGATGTGCAGTAATCCATCAATACCACCCAGATCTACAAATGCCCCATAATCAGTAAGGTTTTTAATTACACCTTTAATGGATACACCCTCTTCCAAATTTTGAAGCAATGCGTCGCGTTCTGCAGAATTCGCACTCTCCATCACTGCACGCCGACTGACAACCACATTATTTCGTTTTGGATCCAACTTTATAACTTTGAATTCTAAATCTTTACCCTCTAAATGTGTAATTTCTCGCAAAGGGCGAACATCAACCAACGAACCAGGCAAAAATGCACGTAATCCCCTAACATCAACAGTAAATCCACCTTTTACTTTACCACTGATGATTCCAATCACCGTTTCATCCGATTTGTGCGCGGCTTCTAAATCGAGCCAAGACTCAGCTCGACGTGCCTTTTCCCTCGACAATCGCGTGGCACCGAAGCCATCCTCAACAGCCTCCAAAGCCACTTGAACTTCATCCCCGACCACAACTTCGACGGCACCTCTGTCATTAAAAAACTGGTCTACAGGTATGACCCCCTCGGACTTAAGGCCTGCATGCACGGTAACCCAATCTTTATCAATGTCTATAATGACTCCCGTTATTATTGCACCTGGGTTCATTTCGACGGTTTTGAGACTCTCTTCGAACAATTCTTGAAAATTTTCACTCATTAGTTCTACCTTCAAACTACATTTATGAAGTACCTGAACAAACCTTAGTTATATCCAAACTTCAATGCTTCGCACTACCAGTTAGTGCGACGTTATTAATTTCGTTGCAACCGAAGCCCAATGACTGGCAAGGCTCCAATTGCAGGCTTAATTACATATACCACGAGCCACAATCATGTCCATTAGGGCGTCAACTACCCCCTCTACTGACATATCAGTGCTATCAAGCTTAATGGCGTCAATCGCAGGTACCAGAGGAGAAACACTTCTCTCAGAATCTCTTTGGTCTCGTTTCTGAAGCTGGCGCCAAATGGCGGGCAGACTAACATTATCCCCCCTTAGGAGCAACTGTTTATAACGCCGTTTAGCTCGAGTCTCTATAGTTGCGGTCAAAAACAATTTCAATACGGCATCCGGAAATACCACAGTTCCCATGTCACGTCCATCAGCAACCAATCCAGGTGCAATAGCAAAAAGGCGCTGACGCTCGGTTAATGCAGTTCTTACTTCCGAGTACGATGCTAACACTGAAGCCCTCTCCGCAGTGCGCTCAAGCGCAATATCTCGCGATATATTCTCGCCCTCTAAAAAAACTTGCATACCCGACATAGTCTCAGCTTGGAATGATATATCCAAATTAATTGCAAGCTTTTTAAGGCGTTTTTTATTATTTAAGTCAACATTGTGCCGCTCTACTGCTACCGCTAATGCTCTATACAGTGCGCCGCTATCTAAATAATTGTATGACAACTTCTTTGCAATGCTCATTCCTACGGTGCCCTTACCCGCCCCACTCGGTCCATCTAACGTCACAACATTCACAGCACTCACAATCATTGAGTCTCCACAACCACATCGAGTCCTACTTGACGAGATAGTTGAACGAACGTAGGAAACGACGTTGCTACATTTTTACAATTTAAAATACTAATCTCAGAAGTAGCCCTCAATGCGGCAACGCTAAACGCCATAGCAATACGATGATCACCCAAACTGTCCACTTCACCGCCGCCAATTGCTCCGCCGACCACGGTTAAACCGTCAACGGCAGGAATTACCTCGATTCCCAGCAACGTCAAGCCATCAGACATTGCTTTTATTCGATCACTTTCCTTAAAACGAAGTTCGGCAGCATCTGATAGGCGAGTTGCGCCAGAAGCACATGCTGCCGCCACAAAGATTGCTGGAAATTCATCGATTGCCAAAGCTACTTGGTCTTTTGGAATATCAATTCCGACTAAAGGTCTATATTTTATTTGAATGTCCGCTACGGGTTCTTTCCCTTGATTGAAAGTCTGCAAAAACTGAATATCTGCTCCCATCATTTTTAGGATGTTGACAACGCCGATTCGTGTGGGATTGACGCCTATATTCTTTAATAGTAGTGAGGAGCCTGGAGTTATAGCTGCAGCAACCATAAAAAATGCTGCTGAAGAAATATCGGAGGGAATCTCAACGCTCTTCCCCAAAAGAGGCGTACCACCCCGAATAACAATCTTAGAATTAATGGTTCTCACGTCACATCCAAACTCCTTTAGCATACGCTCTGTGTGATCTCTAGTCGGAGCAGGTTCAGCAACGGAAGATTCTCCATCGACATACAGACTTGCCAAAAGAATGCTAGACTTAACTTGTGCACTTGCGATCGGCATTTCATAGGCTATCTTCTTGAGTTTTCGATTGCTCCTGATTTTTATGGGTGGAAATCCGTCCTCAGAAGTCTCTATGATAGCACCCATTCGCCTTAAGGGGATTGCAATTCGATTCATCGGACGCTTCGAAAGCGAAACGTCACCTTCCAATTCAACGTCAAAATTTTGACAAACCAAAATACCAGCCAGAAGTCGCATAGATGTTCCAGAATTCCCTAAATAAAGAGGCTTTTTGGGCTTCTTTAGACCATATAACCCCACACCATGAATTATTAACCTTCCGTCAGAGGGGCCCTCTATTACAACTCCCATATCCCGTAATGCCTGTAAAGTCGCTAACGTATCCTCGCCCTCCAAGAAACCGGAAATACTGGTTAATCCTTCAGCTAAAGCACCAAACATCAGGGATCTGTGTGAAATTGACTTATCGCCGGGAATTCTCAATTCAGCACAACAATGTCCTCCAGGCCTCACTCGGTATTTTATTTCTTCAAAGCCCTTTGCATCATGAGAATTGCTTTCGTTCTCAATTCTATCGAGATTGATTCGACTGAGGTACCTCCGCGCGCCCTGAGCCTTGGTGAAAACTTCCATTAACGTATTTGAGTCAGATGAATCGATGGCATTTCGTAAAATATGGAGATCCGCCAAAGAACAATCCAAAGATTTTACTATGGCCCGTCTGTTAGCAAGGGCAATATCTCTCCACATTGTTGGATCACTCGCGGCAATTCGAGTAAAGTCTCGAAAACCGCCGGCGGCAAAACGAAAAATGTCTTGATAATCCGCTCTGGATGCTAAGGTTGCGACAAGAGAGTAGGCGAGCATATGAGGAAGATGACTGGTTGATGCAAGGATTTCGTCATGTCGGGAGGTATCCATGAAGCATACAGAAGCTCCGAATTTCTCCCATAAGGATTTCACATGCTGAAGGTTTTTCTGACCAGTTTTCAAAGTAGGAGTCAAAATAACAAGGTGATTTGCAAATAACTCTGGGGCGGCTGCCACCATTCCACTTTTCTCTGACCCAGCTATGGGATGACCCGGAACATATTGGAATGGCTCAAAGCCATAAACTGCTTTCGCAGTCTCGACTGTATATCCCTTCACACTGCACACGTCAGTAATGGTGACACAGTCTCGCAGTAATCTCCGGCACTCACTTAAGACACTTTCAAATTCTAACGTCGGCACGCATATAAGTATCAAATCGTTCCCATTTAGATCTGATGAGATTTCGGATAAATTTTCGATTGCTCTGTCAATCACACCGGTCTCTTTTGCTGACATTAGGGTGGATGATTGTCGATTTAATCCAATGACCTCTTTACATAACTTTCTCTTTTTTGCTGCAAGAGCAATGCTTGCACCAATCAATCCTAATCCGATTATAACAATACGTTTAAAAAGAACGTTTTCTACTGACAGTTCATAGCTCATATGCATACTCAGCTTGTAGATATTTAGCAGGATTGATGAAAACTTATTTTTGTTTGCCTAAAGAACTGATTGAGGATAAGAACCAAGAAGCTTTGTATATATACTCTCGCTTTTCAGTTCTTTCAACAACTGCTCAATTCTCTGATCATCACTATGGCCCACAAAATCAATGAAAAAAACATAAGACCACTTGCTTCCTTTGGCGGGCCGACTTTCAACTCTAGTCAAATCAATACCGGCAGCATAAAAGATCTTCAATATACTATACAGTGATCCTGGTTTGTTGTGCATTGAAACAACTATTGAAGTTTTATCGTGCCCACTTGCCGATACTTTTTCTCTACCGATGATCAGGAATCTCGTGGCATTGTCTGGCTGATCCTCGATTTTACTCTCTAATTGTTTAAGCCCGTATAAGTCACAGGACGAGAGGCCTGCAATTGCTGCAGAATTCCATTCCCCTTGCGCGAGCTTTGCAGCGATAGCATTACTGCTCACGGGAATTTGTTCAATTTTTGGATAATTAGAATCTAACCATTTCCTACACTGTGCTAACGATTGTGAATGAGAATATACCCGAGTAATTTTTTTCGCATCCGAATTGGGTCCTATGAGAAGATGATGATGTATCTGCAGTTCAACCTCTCCAACAATTGAAAGCGTCGTATCTACAAAATTATCTAATGTCTGATTTACCATACCCTCAGTTGAATTCTCAACGGGAACCACACCGAAGTCACACTCTCCCGATACAACTTCTCTAAAAACATCTTCAATAGCTGGTTGGGGAGCGTTTATGACGGATTTTCCAAAATGCTTTGCAGCCGCCTCATGGGTAAATGTTCCCTCCGGTCCGAGGAATGCAACTTTTAATGGCCTTTCCATCGAAAGACACATAGACATGATTTGTCTGAACACCAGCGCCATGTCCTCGTTGGTTACAGGACCAGTATTTGCCTCCATGACACGTCGTAAAACTTGCGCCTCGCGCTCTGGTCGGTAAAAGCTCTTATCTCCCTGTTTTTGTTTTAACTCTCCAACTCGTTGAGCACATCTCGCACGATTATTTATTGCTTGACAAATTTGATTATCTAAAGCGTCAATTTCAGAGCGAATGACGGCGAGAGGGTCCTTGACTTTCATATTAAAAATTTATCTCACCTAAATTAGGTCTCATCAGATCTTCCAACTAAATTTATTTCTTCCGCCTCAGCAATTCGCGCTAAACTAACCAAACGCTCGTTCTGTTTCAAACGAATTACTCTCACGCCCTGCGTATTTCTTCCGACTACTGACACTTCTTCAGAGCGTGTTCTTACCATCGTTCCCTGATCTGAAATCAACATTATTTCATCCCCGGCGAATAATTGAGCGGCACCAACAAGTGGACCATTGCGGTCACTTGCCTGTATTGCAATCATGCCTTTTCCTCCTCGACTTTTGGTGGGAAACTCCGAACATTCAGTTCGTTTACCAAAGCCGTTATCACAGACTGTCAATAAATACCCGTTATCCTCTGGAACCACCATTGATATTACTTTACCTCTGTTTTTTAGACGCATACCTCTGACTCCCTTTGACACGCGACCCATTGACCGAACATCCGTGCTCTTGAAACGAACGGCTTTGCCTTCACTGCTAAACAACATAATGTCGTTCCCGTCGTTGATGATAGCAGTTCCAACCAGCACATCTCCCGCAACAAGCTCAACTGCACGCAGTCCTGCCTTGCGTGGATTTGAGTAATGAGACAACTGCGTTTTCTTTACGGTTCCGTTAGCTGTTGCCATTATGACGTACTGGTCACTACTGTATCCATCTACCTGTAATATAGAGTTTATCCTTTCTCCATCATCCAAAGGAAGTAAATTTATTATCGGCCTGCCTCTCGAATTACGACCGGCCACAGGTATCTGATACACCTTTAACCAATAAACTTTTCCAGCATTTGTAAAGCATAAAATGGTGGCATGTGTGCTAGCTATTAATAAGTGTTCAATAAAGTCTGCATCTTTGACGGCGGTAGCAGATTTCCCCATCCCACCTCGTCTTTGTGATTGGTAATCAGAGAGGGGCTGTGTCTTAGCATATCCCCCATGAGAAATGGTGACCACCCGCTCTTCCTCAGCAATAAGATCCTCAACAGTCAGATCGTGCTGTGATTCTACTATTTGAGTCCTCCTGGGATCTCTGAATTCCCTAGCGACACTCTCCAATTCATCCTTTATAACAGCCATCAGTCTGTGAGTATCTGACAGAATGTTTTGGTACTCTGATATCTCATCAAATTTTAGCGTTGCTTCATCTAATATTTTCTGCTGCTCCAAACCTGTGAGTCGGTGTAATCTTAAATCAAGTATGTCTCGCGCTTGATTTGGGGATAAATAATATTCTCCATTTATTAAACCATAGCCATCTTCATTCGAGAAGACAACAGAGGGCTCAGCATCAACGCGCTCCAATAGCGATTCTACTGAGCCTGGATTCCATGCTCTACCAAGAAGCGCAGCCCTCGCTGTAGTCGGATTTTCGGCATTTTTTATTACTGCTATTATTGGATCAATATTCATCAACGCGACTGCAAAACCCGTTAATGTGTGGGCTCGCGCACGTGCTTTCCTTAACAAAAAAATACAACGCCTAGTAACTACTTCGCGCCTGTGGGAAATAAAAGCCTCAAGTAATTCTTTAAGATTTAAAATCTTCGGTTGACCATCCACTAATGCAACAATATTTATTCCAAATACAGTTTGTAGCTGAGTCTGTGCATATAAGTTATTAAGCACGACTTCGCCAATCTCTCCTCGCTTGATTTCGATAACGACTCGTAATCCATCTTTGTCCGACTCGTCTCGCAATTCAGAAATTCCTTCAATCTTTTTTTCTTTCACCAATTCTGCGATTCGTTCAATCAAGCGTGCTTTGTTCAACTGATATGGAATTTCTGTGACAATAATAGTCTCTCGACCGCTTTTGTCATTAATCTCAACATGAGCTGACGCTCGCACGTATATCCGTCCTCTTCCCGTCTTATACGCTTGAATAATGCCAGCTTTTCCGTTGATAATGGCACCAGTTGGAAAATCTGGGCCGGGAATATATTGCATTAACTGATCAATGGTGATGTCACTGTTGTCAATCATAGCGAGACAACCTGAAATGATATCAATGAGATTGTGAGGAGGTATGTTAGTTGCCATACCCACAGCAATTCCAGACGAACCATTTACCAATAAGTTTGGAATACGAGTCGGCATAACTACCGGAATTGACTCGGATTCATCGTAATTAAGTTGATAATTAACTGTTTCTTTCTCTAAATCCTCGAGCAACGCATGCGCTATCCTCGTCATTCGAATCTCGGTATACCTCATTGCAGCAGCGGAATCACCGTCGATTGAACCAAAATTTCCTTGTCCATCTACTAACATGTGTCGTAACGAAAATGGTTGTGCCATCCGAACAATAGTTTCGTAAACAGCACTGTCACCATGAGGATGATACTTACCAATAACATCACCGACGATTCGTGCAGATTTTTTGTATGGCTTATTCCAGTCATTATTCAACTGGTGCATCGCAAAAAGAACTCGTCGATGCACCGGCTTTAAGCCATCTCTAACATCAGGTAATGCTCTTCCAACTATGACACTCATAGCGTAATCAAGATAAGATTGTTTTAGTTCCTCTTCAATCTTGACGGGTACGATATCTTTTGCCAGATTACTCATATTTCTCCGTGCACATCTCAGACCTTGAGCAGATTTGTTACTTCAATTTTTTTTATAAAAACATTCGTCAAAATGACCGCTAATCTGTATATAATAATATCACATTTCATGGCTTTGCGGCGTAATTATATTTGCGAGAGTTGGATACGAAATTTCAGAAATTCCCCGTCAATCATAATAAAACAGTTGGATTCGGCGGGACTTAATACTTTGCGTTAAGAGACTTCAATGTTTATTGATACATTACTAAACTGCAGGTGGGTAATACCAATCATCCCACAAAATTGTGTGTTTGAAAGGGTTTCGATTGCGATTCATAAAAAAAGGATAATTGCAATTTGCGAACAATCGGAGGCCTCACAAAGGTTCGAACCATCCGTCACCTATGCCCTAGACCGACACTTAGTTTTGCCTGGACTTATTAATAGCCACACTTACGCATCCTTAAATGTATTAGCAAAAATTATTTTTGAACAATCTAACCAAAGTTGGTTTCACAAGTTACCTCAGGTTCTCACTAACTATTCCAGTAGCCCTGACTTGATAAGTGATGCAACACAAATTGCCGTCGCCGAGATGATAAAGACGGGCACAACATGCTTTGCAGACGTAGCTCTATTTTCAAATATTGCCGCAAATGTTGCCAGAGAATGTGGCATTAGGAGTCAAATTAGTTTCCCCTTGGCTGAGACTTCAAAACTCATCAATAAAAGTTGGGAAGCCCAAATAAATGTTGGCCTTCGGCTTTTTGATGACTATAAGAATAGTGAGCAGATAAGAGTAGCTTGCGCACCACAATCAATCTCGTCATTAGATAATAACAAGCTAACTGATCTTGCCACCTATGTTCATGAAATAGAACTTCCTTTGCAGATCTGCGCGCAGAATTGGTTAGAAGAAATTTCAGTTTCATTAAAAAAATTCAAAGCAAGACCATTAGAAAGATTAGCAGCATGCGGTCTGCTCACTCCGCAAAGTCAATTAATCCACATGACTCAGCTAAAACAAAGTGACTTATTGCTCTTACAAGAGTTTAATAGTCATATCATTTACTGTCCTCGATTCAACCTCATAAGTGCCAGCGAATTTTGTCCAGTTGGAAAACTGAAAAAGATGGATATCAATGTGGCTCTTGGATCTGGTGGGTTCTCGCGAGACCTCTCCTTCGATTTACTGAACGATTTGCAATTCGCATCCTTTCTCAGCAGAGCTCTTGATCAAGATGATATGGCACTATCACCTCTTGAATCACTTCGCATGGCCACCTTAGATGGAGCAACGGCGTTAGGTTGGCAGGAGGAAATTGGTACTCTTGAGGTCAACAAACTCGCTGATTTAATTGCGATTGAGATTAAATATAGTGATGAGCAAACTATAAACAACATCGCCGCTGGAGTAGTGTATAAAAGTTACAATCATAAGATCACTCACAGTTTTGTGGGAGGACTGCCGCTGATGATAAATGGCAATCTTGAGACATTAAATGAAGAACTTTTACATCGCAAACGTAGAGATTGGGTCGCAAAGATGGTTCACGTTGACTATTAATAAAACTTTGGTTTACAGCTTGGGAGATCTATGAATAACATCGCTTTATCCGAAGTAAACAAGTTTAACTCCTCTGCACGTGTTTGGTGGGATTATAACGGAGATTATAAGACCCTGCATAAAATCAATCCACTTCGTGCAAACTGGATTGACCAAAACTCTCCCGTAGCAGGCTGTCGCGTTTTGGATGTGGGGTGCGGAGGAGGAATCCTGTCAGAGGCTCTTGCCAGACGTGGTGGTCACGTCACTGGAATTGATATTGCTGCAAACGCCTTGGATACTGCTAAGAGACATAGCCTTGAATCGGGGCTAAAAATAAATTATGAGCTCTCAACAGCAGAAAACTTCGCTTCCAATTGCTCTGAAAGATTCGAGGTTATAACATGCTTAGAGGTTCTGGAACATGTCCCAGAGCCGGATTTAGTAGTTGGAGCTTGCGCGACACTACTAAAATCTGGTGGTAGCGTATATTTCTCCACAATTAACAGAAATTTAAAGTCGGCGTTGTTTGCCATCTTAGGCGCCGAATACCTTTTGCGTTTACTCCCCATCGGAACTCACCAACATAAGAAATTTATTCGACCATCGGAGCTGGCTAGTTGGGCTAGAGGATCTGAACTAAAAATAGAGGATATGACTGGATTATCCTTCAATCCTTTCACAAAAAACTTCCGTCTTGAATCAAGTCAAGTCGATGTTAATTACATGATTCACGCGAAAAAACGAACCTAACAAACCTCTTTAATAGGAAGTATAATGATCGCTTTTAGTGGCCTGCTCTTCGATTTAGATGGAACACTCCTTGATACAGCTCCTGACTTTGTGACGTCTGTAAACTCCCTTTTAGGTAGGTATGAACGTTCCCATCTTGATTTTGAGCTTATTCGAAACCGAGTAAGTGAGGGGTCGGCCAGTTTACTTGAACTTGCGTTTAACGTTACACCCATCGACCTAAACTTCGACACCTTGCAAAACGAATTGTTGACTCTTTACCTTAAACATCTTGGAGACAAGACTAAAATTTTCCCACACATAAACCAAATACTAACTGAGTGCGACCAGCGGGCGTTACCATGGGGCGTTGTTACAAATAAACCTTGGATGTATACAGAACTTTTACTGAAGAAATTAAATCTAATTAATCGTGCGCGCTGCGTAATATGCCCTGATCATGTTAAAAATCCTAAGCCACACCCAGAGTCACTTCAACTTGGCAGTATGCATCTCAATGTAAAAATTGATGAGTGTATATATATAGGTGATCATTCACGAGACATATTGGCTGCCAAAAATGCTGAAATGCGTTCGATTTTGGCTGCTTGGGGATACATAAACAAACATGAGGATATCTCTTGTTGGAATGCTGATTGGATTGCGCTCACCCCAAAAGAACTCTTCAACCTTCTTTTTAAAGAGCTAGAATTTTGAAAAAGTTCTCAGTCTCCTCATATGCAGCAGCGAGTGATTTATTAAGTGGACGCATTATTTTGATAACTGGTGCAGGTGACGGCATCGGCAGAGCTGTAGCAATCGCAGTTGCTCGGTATGGCGCAACTGCAGTACTCACGGGTCGAAATATTAATTCCCTTGAGACCACATACGACAAAGTAGTGGGCGAAACGGGCTCAGAGGCGGTAATTTGCCCCCTTGATTTGGAGCACGCAAAAGACTCTGATTACTTAGAATTAAAAAATCGAATTGAGGTCGAATTCGGAACTTTGGATGGATTAGTTAATAACGCAGCGATTTTGGGAGATAGAATGCCGCTCAACCAATATAAGTCAGAACTATGGGAGAAAGTACTTCGGACCAATTTAACCGCTCAGTTTCAGCTCACCCGCTCACTGATGCCTCTCCTGGAACAATCTACTCATGGCGGATCTATCATCTTTACCACCTCTGGAGCGGGGCAATCGAGCCGGGCATTCTGGGGTGCGTACGCAGTTTCAAAGTGCGCAGTAGAAGGACTTATGCGAGGCTGGGCCGCAGAACAAGAAAATTTGGGGGAGCTCAGGATTAATGCAATTAATCCCGGAGCTACGCGCACGGCAATGCGTGCAAAAGCTTATCCGGCAGAAAATCCAAGTGACTTGAAAACCGCCGATCAAATTATTTGGGCATACCTTTATTTACTTGGTAATGACAGTCTTGGCGTGAATGGAAAAACAATTCACGCCCAACAGTGAAATAAGTTGCTAGAAATCTCTCTCAGATTCTTTTAAGGCAGCTCCGGGAGTGTTTAGGAGAATTCTTTCCTACTCTTTACGAGGTTTTTTTGTCTTGGATGAATGTTAGTGTTCCCTCTCGCTCGTAATTTTTTTTCATTGCGCCGACGCATATCTCTATCAATTTCCTTTTCCGAACAGTGAACGGCGTCAAGCTGGACGACATCTAACAAAGATCTAGTTTGCAATTCGTCCAAGTAAATGAATTCGCCTCTTCGGACAATAGAGGGAAGTTCGATTGGTCCAAAACTTATACGCTTCAGACGATTAACTTCAATACCTTGCGATTCCCACAGGCGTCGCACTTCTCGGTTTCGACCCTCTGAAATCGTGACACGATACCATTTGTTAGATGAAATTGTTTTATAATCTGAGCGCGGATGAAAATTCGGTTTTACGGTGTCAAATCTACCAAAACCATCATTCAAGACAACGCCTTCAGTTAAACGGTTTATGATTGACAAGTTAACAGCGCCGTAAACTCTTACTAAATATTGTCGAGAAATTCCATATCGAGGGTGCATAAGGCGATTGGCTAGCTCTCCATGATTAGTGAACAGAAGTAAGCCACTAGTATTGATATCTAAGCGACCCACAGATATCCAACGCCCTCTGGGAAGACGGGGTAATTGCTCATATACTGTCGTACGCCCTTTTTCATCAACAGTAGTGCATATTTCTCCCTCCGGTTTGTTATACATCAAAACTCTTGGGTACCCTTGATGAATGTATGGTACCACTTTCCCATCCAGAATAATTTTGTCCGAAGAACCTACTCGGTCGCCTATCTTAGAAATATTACCGTTCACAGATACTCTTCCCTCGACGATCCAACGCTCCGCCTCCCGGCGAGAACCTAGACCCGCCGCAGCGAGTACTTTGTGAATTTTTTCAGACATTAATTTATCCGATTAATTAAATATTGACAGGAATGCTGATGAAAACTGGTGTATCCTAAAGAGACTTTCAGGTTCTAGTTCTCTGTAATTTCACTGCTTGCGCTTTCTAATACACCCAGAGTTGGTTGGTGCACACTAGCCTCCATATTTTCGCCAACTTTCAATTCTGGCAACTGTCCAAGATCACTCAAATTAAAATAATTTAAAAACTCTTTTGTGGTCGCATAAAGCGCCGGCTTACCCGGAACATCACGATGTCCCACAATTTTTATCCACCCCCGTTCCAGCAGAGTTCTTATCATATCTGAACTTACCGCTACCCCTCGCACCAACTCAATATCTCCTCGAGTTAGCGGTTGTCGGTAAGCAATAAGTGCAAGAGTTTCGAGCATAGCATTAGAATACCGCTTCGGCTTTTCTTCCCAAAGTCGATGCATCCAACTCGCTAATTTCTCTCTAATTTGAAACCTAAAACCACTAGCTACTTCCACCAATTCATAACCGCGATCTCGGCAATCTAACTGAATATCCTCCACAGTTGCCAGTATTTGATCTCTCGCTGGTCTTTCCGAATCGGAAAATAAATTTTCTAATTCTGCGATCGTTAAGGGCGTTGGAGACAAAAGTAAAGCACCCTCAATAATTTGACGCAACAACAGCGATTTCATAACTCTTGCGCCCTAACATAGATCATCCCAAAAGAATCAGTTTGAACGATGTCAACCAACCTTTCTTTCATCAATTCCATAACGGCCAAAAATGTGACAATTACCCCTAACTTTCCCTCTATGGGGTCAAATAAACTGCCAAAAGTAACAAACGTTTGCTTGTTTAAGCGACTTAAAATGTCCGCCATACGCTCGCGAGTAGAGATAATTTCCTCTGAAATTTCATGATGCTGCGACAAACGAGAACGTTCATCCACCGATTCCAAAGCCTTTTTTATGTCTTGCAAAGTAACAGTTGGTCGGAGGATAACGGGATCAGGGCCACTAAGTTCTGCTCGAGCAAGAAAAATATCGCGGTCAAGTCGAGTTAGCTTATCTATGTTCTTAGCTGCATTTTTAAATACCTCATATTCTTGAAGCCTGCGAATCAATTCCGCACGGGGATCCATTGCCTCTTCAATCACTTCAGAGACGCGGGGAAGTAGCATTTGCGATTTAATTTCCGTTAACATAGCAGCCATAACTAAATAGTCCGACGCTAACTCAAGCTTTAGATCTTGCATAATGCTAATATAGTCAGTGTACTGCCGAGTAATCTCAGACACGTTAATATCCAGAATATCTAAATTCTGGCGTTTTATTAAATATAGCAGCAAATCTAGAGGGCCCTCAAACGCCTCAAGGATTACCTCCAAAGCATCTGGGGGGATATAAAGGTCATCAGGAAATACCGACAGTTTTTGCCCTTGCACTACCGCGAAAGGCATCTCCACTTGCCGTGGAAAAGCATTTTTTTGATTATTTTTGGGAGATATAGGGGGCAAAGAAATCCTTTTTTTTCAAAATTTTCTAATAGCTAAACTTCGGTTCAACAACCGGTATTGCATCACAAGTTAAGCAATCTCTAGAGACTGAGTTAAGCTTACATTATTGAGGCCAAATCGCCTAATCCCGCGCGCACAAGTTTCGGCACCTCTCCGGTTAAATCAACCACTGATGTAGACTCAACACCACAATATCCTCCATCAACGATGCCATCAACAATGTTCTCAAAGCGTTGTCTAATTTCGTCAGGGTCAGCTACGCCATATGGATCATTCTGTATCGCTAAGGTGAGGCTCATTAAAGGCTCGCCAAGAGCGGTCAACAATGCTAGAACAATATTATTTTGTGGTATTCTAATCCCCACCACTTTTCTTTTGGGATGAAACAATCGATTAGGTAAAGAGGAGGAGGCTGGCAATAAAAAAGTGAATGGCCCAGGGGTCTTTGCCCTCAAAATACGATAATTACTGTCACTAACTTTGGCAAACTTTGCAACTTCAGAGAGATCTCGACATAAAAGCGAGAAATCTTGATCTCTTCCAATCCCACGGATAACGCGAATCCGATCAACAGCACGCTTCTCGCCAATCTTACATCCTATCGCATAAACAGAATCAGTCGGATAAATAATTACTCCACCTGAATTAAGTATATCCGTGATTTTCTGGATCAAACGAATTTGTGGGTTTTTAGGATGAATTGTTAAAAACAAACTCATGGGTATTTCCGGTGTGAAATGGTTGATATTACTTTTACTTAATTATAATTTTTCAGCATAATAGAAACTGAGGGCTTTGTATTGAACTAACTGGTCATAACTTTATAAATGACATTATTCTATGATCTTTACCAAGAGATGGATAGGTGCGCTGCTAGCGCAGTGAGAGAATTAGAGCTATAAATTAAACATGAGTTATTTTAAAAGACCCAAGGTCCAAGACGGTGGTGGCGCAGTAACCAAAAAAAAGTCTCATCAGGAGAACCTGTTCCTGAATATTGCTTGTAATTTAATAATTCCTACCTTCACCTTCATGAAGCTCAGCGAAGAGAATTATTTAGGCATAAAGCTCGCCATAATAACTGCTCTCCTGTTCCCTTTAATCTACGGAATTCGGGATTTCATAGTAAGAAAAAATTTGAACTTTTTTTCTACCCTTGGAGTGATAAGTATTTTATTGACAGGGGGTATCAGTTTGATGGAGCTAAATGCCTCCTATATTGCCATTAAAGAAGCTTCTATACCCTCACTTCTTGCACTTGCCACCCTCATATCTCTCAAATCATCAAAGCCGGTGATTCGTATATTTGTCGAATTTATTTTCGAAATGGAATTAATAAGTGAGGCACTAAAGAAAAATGGTCGCGCCACAGAATTTGAAACCCTTTTAGTTAGTGGCTCTTGGATTCTCGCGGGCGGTTTTTTAATCTCAGCCGTCCTAAATTACGTGCTTGCCACTATCATTTTAACCGCTACACCGGGCACTGTGGAATTTAACGAGCAACTTGGCACGATGTGGGCTCTCAGTTTTCCAGTGATAGCATTGCCAGTAACGCTAATTTTGTTTGCAAACCTCTATTATCTCCTGAAAAGTATCAAGCGTATTACAGGCATTCCACTTGAAGATCTACTGAAGAAGAAAATGACAAACTGACGTATGTGGTATGTAATTAATTGTGAAGATTATCCAGACACCACCGATTTAAGATCTTCGGCAAGAGTGGAACATCTAGACCGATTGCAGCGACTTAAAGACCAAGGACGGCTGTTGGTAGCAGGACCATACCCTAAAATCGATAACACAAATCCCGGAGGACATGGTTTTAAAGGTAGCTTGATAATTGCGGATTTTAATTCACTCCAAGAGGCAGAGACTTGGGCAAGCGAAGATGCCTACTTAAAAATAGGCGTTTATAAAAAAATAGAAGTGAATCCTTTTAAATATGTACTACCTTAGTTCTAATAATGAGATTTTTAATTACTCGTGCTATTCGACCGCGTGACATCCTCGCCAACCAAAAGAGAACATTTATGCTAAAACTGATGCTTAATGGGCCACTACTTGTGTTTGGTATTTTCACCCAGCCTATCATTTCCCAAGAGCTTCGAGAATCTGATAATAATGCCACGGAAACAATCATTATTGAACGCAATAATATTGATCCCACACCTAAAAATGAGGCTGTTGAAGATTTCGACCCCAGAGTGTCTGATCAATTAACTAATTTTCAAGCTCAATCAACCAGCAATTTTAGTCAATCGCCTATCCCTGCAAACACTGTGCATGAGAAACGTGGTTATATAAGCGATGAGTATTATGTTCCAGTCAGAAGTGTACCCAATCAAAATGGAAAAGTTACCCACAACGGGCTCAAGAGCGGCACTCCATTAACGATTACGGATAGCGACGGGCAATGGAAAAGAATTCTTACTGACTTTGGTCAACAAGGTTGGATTGAAAAACGATTCATATCAGAGAGTCCAATTTCGCGTACATTGCTGATCGAGGAAAGAGAAGCAAAAAAAATTCTGGAGCAAATGTTAAAAGAAGAACAAATGATTTCCAACAAGTTAAAAGATGCGCTCGCACAAAAAAATAATGAATATAATTCTTTAGTTATTAGTCACGAAAATGAAAAAAATACAATTGCTGGAACTAACAATAATATCCCCAAATCGGTAATTGATGAAAATATCGAACAATTAGTTAAAAGGAACCATTTGCTGATTCAAGAAAATGACGTGTTGACGGCGCAATTGCAGGTGTCACAACAAAATGAGGGACAACAATTCTTTTTGTACGGTGCGATATCAGTTTTCTTGGGCGCACTTCTAGCGGCACTAATTCCGAAGATTCGAGGAAGAAGGCGTCTATCAACTTGGAAATAAGAGATGTAATTTTGAAAAAAAATATAAGTCGTCGAATCAATATCATACTCACCATTTGCTGCATCACCTTCTCCCAACTAGCTGTATGCAAATGTAATAAAGTTGAATTTGTAACAGATTCTGGAAAATTTGTTATTGAAATCTATCCCAATCATGCCCCGCTCACATCCTCAAACTTCATCAAGTTGATTAATGAATTTCACTATGACGGATTAATCTTCCACCGGGTTATACCCCAATTTATTGTCCAAACAGGGGGGTATACATTCGATTTTACGCCACGTCACAACCAAACCCCTCCCGTGCCAAATGAGGGAAATAATCAATTAAAAAATGTCCGAGGAAGTGTCGCCATGGCGAGGACTTCAGATCCGCATAGTGCTCAATCACAGTTTTTCATAAATATAACAGACAATCCGTCGCTTAATTCCTCTGCAAATAATTACGGTTATGCAGTATTTGGCAAAGTTGTCGACGGAATGTCTATTGTCGATGCTATTGCCGCTAAAAAAACTCATAACTATGGAATTTTTAGGGATGTTCCAATCAAACCAATAAGGATTCTTAAAGCAAGGGAAACACAAGAAAGTCTGTGTGACACGCCGACAGTGAACGCAAAAAAAATGTAGGGATGAATGGAAATTGATTTCTCTCAGTGTAAATGTTAATAAAATTGCATTACTTCGAAATTCTAGGCCGGGAAACTTTCCCTGCGTGCTTACTTTCGCCAAGAGTTGTATCAACCTTGGGGCACATGGTATAACCGTACATCCGCGGCCGGATGGCCGACACATTCAACCTAAAGACGTAAAACAACTCTCCGATCTCATTACCCCGCTGAAAAAAATTGAGCTAAATATTGAAGGGAATCCCTTCTGCATGCCGACTGAAAAATATCCCGGCTTCTTGGCTTTAGTAGAGCACTCAAAGCCAGACCAATGCACGCTAGTTCCGGATACCAACGAGCAGTTAACTTCTGATCACGGTTTTAATTTACAGGAGTATGGAACCCTACTCGAGCCAATTATAGATCAAATAAAATCCTCAGGGATTCGCACTAGTATTTTCATAGATCCGGATCTAGAACAAGTCAGGAGAGCCGCTGAATTAGGTGCCGACTGTATTGAACTGTACACCGGCCCTTTCGCTCAAGCTTGGGGGACCAGACATTTAGAAAAAATATTTTCTCAACATCTCACCGCCTCAAAGCTTGCAGCAGATCTGGGAATGAGGGTCAACGCCGGCCATGATCTAAACCTTGTAAATTTAAAAAAATTTGCATCAATACCTGAGCTTGCTGAGGTCTCTATCGGTCATGCGCTCATTATTGAGGCACTCAACCGAGGATTAGAAGAGGCCATTCATGCCTTTCGCTCGGCATTAAATTGATTGATCCGCTTTTTATTAATCTCTCATTTCCCAGAATAACGATCAAATTACGCAGCATTTAAAAACCTCTTTAAAGGATTGAATCAGACCAAAAATCAGGATGCTTGTATATGAACCAAAAAATCGATAGCCCGAGTTATTTATCCAGAAAAGAATCTCTTAAGCATGTAATCACAGTGTATGGGCGCAATACATGCTTAGAGGCTCTATGTGACGAGAAATTGACCATTTATCGACTTCATTTAGCAAACACAAATAAATACAATAAAAGACTTAAACAGCTCATAGCACTTGCCGATAGCCGCAAAGTAAGTATTCGTTGGCATAGTAAAACCCAGCTTGCACGGATTTCACGGAATAGCAAACAGGATCAAGGTGTAGCTTGTGATATCCGATGCCCGGGATATCAACATTACAAGGAAATTATAGATTGCATGCCTCTCAGCCAGACCACTACACTAATTGCTCTCGACGGTATTACAAACCCAATCAACCTTGGCATGATTATCCGAAGTGTGACCGCAAGTTCCGCATTTGGTATTTTACTTCCATCAAGAGGAAAGCCAGTCCTTTCACCTTTAGCGATAAAAGCCAGCGCCGGGACTGCTTTTAAATGCAATATTCTTCGTTGCGAGGAGCTTTTTACTGCGCTTACTGACTTTCAGCAGAGAGGATTTCAAGTATCGATTCTAGATCCGAATGCCCCCAATACAATTTATGATTTTGCTTCCCCTTCTCCAATCATTTATATTCTTGGAAGCGAAAGCGGTGGCATAAGTGCGGCCGTAAAGCAAGTTTCTAATCATGCGCTCAGAATACCCATGCGGAGAGGTGTTGAATCTCTAAATGTTGCCGCCGCAGCTGCCATCCTGGTTTTTCTGAAGTAGTTAGAAAACCTCACCTCGCCTCAGGAATTGGTTGTCCCAAGCTTCCAAAGTGGAGAGAATAAAGACATCGTAATCGCTATAATAATAGTAGTTAAAGATATTAACGTAAAAGTAGTGCTTATTCCCAAGTTATTTATTAAAACACCACATAACCAAGCTCCCAAAGGGGTTCCTCCAACTAGACTTATTTGATATATGGACAAAGCTCTGGCTCGATGAGATTCAGCAATGTTGTTATGAAGAATAGTTCGACCCACAACCATCGATAATCCTGTAGAGAGCCCCCACAAAAAAACAATGGAAAATAAAATCCAAAAAGGAGGTGAGAGTGCGGCAAAAACGAATAACGTACCGCGCCATAAAAAAGTTATCACCATAAGTTTGCCTGGATTAACAAAATTTGTTGCCCTCCTTGCAACTGCAATATTGGCTGAAATTACTCCACAAGTAAAAAGCAATTGAAGCGCCGATAAAAGCATAGCTCCGCCATCATAAACTTGTTGCACAAGAACTGGCATCCCGACTAAATAAACCCCAAAAGGTAATAATCCAGTTGCAAAAACAAGAAAAAGAAGATGTAAAAAGCTCTTGTTGTTAACAAACAATGTAAGAGCATTTAACAGATCTTTCCATGAAGGTTTACTAATCAGTGTTTGTCGGGACAAATCTTTATTTACTCGATGAGCCCGAGAAATTAAAAATGATGATAATCCGAACATAAAAATTTGAATGCCCAACAAAACGGACAGCTCTATGTAACCTAATAATCCGGCTAACCCAAAACCTACTCCTTGTGCAATAAATTTGACAACTATGGATTTAGCCACGGACTGTTGAATTAAATGTGATGGTGTAAAAACTAATAAACTTTCCCGAGCAGGTTGTACAAAGGCGTTCAGAAATCCAAACATAACTCCACTTACAATCAATAATTGGAGCGTTAAAGTATTGAATGTGTAAAACCACCATAGCATTGACAAGGGCATGACATAGAGCATGTACAAGAGAGACAGCCATGCCCCACGGTGAACTCGGTCTGAAATTACTCCGCCGAACAGAAGGAAAATGGTATTCGGAAGCAGAATAGCCATCTGTGCTAATCCTAGTTCACTTGCTGATGCCCCAACAACACCAATTACCAACCAAGGGAATAAAACGGAATGAATACCCGTGGCTACGCTGTTTGCTCCAATCGCTCTTAAATAATATTGAATCGAAAATGTGAGACGGGTCATTAGTTACTCTTAACCGTTTCTTAAACTCCAAATCTAGATAAAAAAGATACAAAATGAATAACTGCCAATTCGACAAGTTAAAACGACCACGCTGGATTAGCATATGTATCTATAATTTTATAAAGTAACGAAACTTACAGTGGCTTAAAACCAGCTCGAGGAAGACGACAAAAGTAATCCGCGTGGCGATTCTGTATAAAAAAGCCCCAGCCAAAAAATTTTTAAGGGGATTATGTCTAAGTATCCGCTATAAATTGTAAAAACTGTTTTTCATCAAATACGGGAATATCAAGAGCATTTGCCTTTTTAAGTTTAGAACCCGCTCCTGACCCTGCTACCAGCCGACTTGTTTTTGAGGAAACTGAATCAGAAACTCTAGCACCCAATGCTTGCAACACATTCCTAGCCTCTCCTCGGCTCATTGATTCCATTCGTCCAGTTAATACCCAAACCTGTCCATGGAGTGAGATGTCTCTCACCTCATCAACAGAAGCAAGAGGCCAATGTACACCTTTTCTCTGTAGCTCCGTAATAATCTCACATGTCTTTGGGTCAGCAAAAAAAACTTGAATATGTTCTGCTAATACTGGTCCAATTCCCTCAATCGACAACAATTCATTTCTCCGAGCAGCCATGATTTCTTCAATCGATGTAAACTGCTTTGCCAACAAGCGAGCACAATTTACTCCCACCTCCCTGATTCCAAGAGCGTACAAAAATTTCTGCAAGGTAGTTCTCTTACTTTTTTCGATGGCATTGAGGAGATTGCGCGCTGACTTATCTCCCAATCGCTCCTGTTGTGTAAGAGTTGGTAAAGTTAAGTCATAAAGATCCACAATTGAAGCTATACAACCGGCATCGACTAATTTATCAACCAGCCGGTCACCGAGACCATTGATATTCATCGCACCCCGTGACGCAAAATGCTTAATCGCTTGTTTAACCTGAGCAGAGCATCTTAGACTTCCGGAACAACGAGCAACAACCTCCGAGGGATGATTCAGAATTGGTGCGGAGCAAACTGGACAAAATTTTGGAAACAAGACTAGAGAAGAATTTTTCTGCCTGCGCTCATACACCACCCGAACCACTTGAGGAATGACATCCCCAGCACGACGAACGACCACAGTATCTCCCAGATGCAGACCCAATCTGCTTATTTCGTCAGCATTATGCAGGGTAGCACTGCTAATTGTAACTCCACCAACAAACACAGGACTTAAACGTGCAACCGGTGTTACAGCTCCTGTTCTTCCCACCTGGAAATCAACGGCCACTAGTTGAGAAAAAGCCTCTTCAGCAGGAAATTTACGTGCGATCGCCCACCGAGGAGATCGCGAGAGAACACCCAAAAGCTTCTGCTTCTGTAGATCATTGACTTTTATGACAACACCGTCAATGTCGTAAGACAATAAAGTCCTCCGCGTAAACAAACTATTGCAGTAACTTTCACAAGCATCAATATCAACCGCAAAAGAAATGTCAGGATTAATTCTAAAACCCAAGCGACCAACATACTCTAGCATCCCCCACTGCGTATCCGGAGATCCATAGTCTGAGTACTGCTCAACGCTATAAGCACAAAAATTCAATGGTCTGCGCGCTGTTACTTTAGAATCTAGCTGACGCAAACTCCCAGCTGCAGCATTTCTGGGATTTACAAAAGGCTTTTCACCGCGCTCCTTAACAAAGACGTTTAATCCATTAAAGCCTTGCCTCGTCATATAAACTTCACCGCGTATTTCAATGAGCCTGGGTGGAAGATCACTCATCAATTTTAAAGGTAATGACTTGATGGTTTTAATATTTGCGGTTACATCCTCGCCAGTAGCACCATCTCCCCTAGTCGCCGCTTGAACTAACATCCCCTCCTTATAGATTAAACTGACGGCAACTCCGTCCAGTTTTGGCTCACACAGGTAGGACACTTTTACGGAGTGTTGTAATCTTTCATGGACACGACGATCAAAGTCTCTCAATGCTTCTACACTGAAAGCATTGTCAAGCGACAACATTGGAACCGTGTGTTGTACTTGATTAAACTCAGAGAGTGGGGCTCCACCGATTCGCTGTGATGGAGAATCCTTTTTTATCAACTGCGGATACTGTTTTTCTACCAACAAAAGCTGCCGCATTAACCCATCATATTCAACATCCGAAATACGTGGATCATCCAAAACGTGATAATAATGATTATGCGCCTGCAAATCGCTCACCAACCGTCTATAGCTGGCAATTATCCCGTCATCTATGGTGACCATGAACTAATATTTTTCTCAGCCAAGCGCATGACGTCCAGCCACTTCACGCGCGCGTTGCCGGTAATGATCAATTGTTTGAGGGGTAATAGAGCTTCGTGATTCGTCCAAAACATTGAGCTTGAGACTTTGGGCCATTGTGCGTGCAGTTGAAATCATTAATTCAAACCCAGCGCATGCATCTTCTACGTCATTTAAATTTAAAAAAAGAGTCACCCCGGGAGTTTTTACTGCAGAAATCGTTTTCAAATCAAAGGTTCCAGGATTAACTAGGTTTGCCAAACTAAAAAGAACTGGCCCTTCTCCCTCCTCTTGCGCATGGCGATGGAATATACCCATTGCCCCATAGCGCAAACCCGCCTGCAGAAGGGTTTCAAGCAAATTGGAGCCGGATAAAAACTCGCCCCTGTTCGCCATTAAATGAACTATTATAATATCAAGCTCATCACGTTTAGCATGATCATCCGAGCCGCTCTCGAGCGAACTGACAGACTCCTCACCAACCTCAGAATCGAGTGCCGAGCCCTCGAAATCAATATTAGTTTGTCTGGGATCGTTGGTGCGTGAATAGCGACGACTTATGTCTTTCGGACTGAGGAGAATGTCCTCTAATCCTGCTTCACGTGATGTATTAGTTCCATGATTTTTATTTAAAGACTGATCAACGCTAAACAAGTTCTCCACATTTTCGACTTTGTTTCCACGCTTCTCCATTTTGTCAAGGTGAGTTGACATCTGCAGGTTTTCATATCTGTGTCGTTTCGCACGGCGCATTCCATCCAAAATGATAGCTACGAGCACTAACCCCGCAACCACAATGAGAGTTTTATTTGCAGCCAGAAATTCCATGTCTGTTCATTAGTCCCGATCACTAAAAGATAATCGCTATTGTAATTGGCCTTTTCAAAAACAAAAGTGTTTTTAAAAAAATTATTAGCTTAGCCAACCAAATTAGATACTTGATTAACTCCTACAGACACTACTCTTGACACACCAGCTTCAGACATTGTAACTCCTAGTAAGGTATCGGCTGCTTGCATCGAAATTTTATTGTGTGTAATCATAATAAATTGTACTTTTGGTGACATTTCTTTGACTAAGCCAAGATATCGACTGACATTTATATCATCCAGCGGTGCATCAACTTCGTCTAAAATACAGAATGGGGATGGGTTAAGCTTAAAAATAGCAAACACCATGGTTAGTGCCGCGAGTGCTTTCTCTCCTCCCGAGAGAGCTTGAATAGTACTATTTTGCTTCCCCGGCGGTTTCGCCATTAAAACAACACCTGCCTCCAGCAGGTCATTCCCTGAGAGCTGCATATAAGCCTCACCACCACCAAACAACTTAGGAAATAATTCTCTAATGTAGTCATTTATTGAATCGAAGGTTTCTTTAAACCTGGCTTTGGTAGATTGATTAATTTTTTTTATAGCTTCATTGAGAGTTTCAAGTGCGGATACAAGCTCATCATTCTGGCGATCTAGATAATCCTTTCTCTCAGACTCAATTTTATACTCTTCAACGGCCGCCAAGTTAATTGGTCCCAACTTACCGATTTTTGCCTCTATAATCTCCAGCTCAGTCATCAAGGAAGTAATGTCGATACTGACATCAATATTTTCAACTAACTCAGCTAACTTAGACGGATCGGATATAATTTGTTCTCCCAAAGTGCGTTGTAACGTCATCGATTCACGTCTTGAAAGACGCGCATCCTCCAAATGTTCTCTTAATGAGTTTATCTCCGCGTTAAGTGTGACTCGCATCTCTTCTACTTCACGGCGTTCTTGCTCTGATGACAACATCGCAGATTTAGCATCTTTGTAATCCTGCTCCGCAAAAACTCGATTCTTTAACATTTGCTGCAATTCTTCGTGCATGCTAGGTACCGAAGGATCATTAGTAGTTATGTTCTCTATTTCAGCCTTTCGATTCTTTAATCGTTTTATCTGGGACTCCAAACGCTCAATAAGTTCCTCGATCGTATTTCGTTTAATTTCCAATGCTTTAATCTTCAATTTTAATTCTGTAAGCAATAATTGTTTCTCTCCTAATTCTTTTCGGAAACCACTATATTTAGTCTGAAGGCGGTCCTTCTCCTTCTGAAATTCATGACCTTCTTTTTCATCCAGCTGCGCTCTTTCGCTAGCACTTGCCAACGCATTTCTCGCATTTTCTAAAGCCGTTTGGTCCTCGGCTAGAAAAGCTTCTACCTCAGACAATTCCTCTTCTGCTCGCTTTCCTCTTGCGGCGTATTGATCAAGTTTCACCTCAAATGCGCTTAGTTCCGCTCGCGTCTCCGAGCTTTTCTCCTCCTGCATCTTAATTGCAGAAATGTTTTTCTTTTGATTTCTTTCCGCAATTTCAATTGCTTCCACTAAAATGTGACGTTTACCCGATAGTGACTTTATTAAAATATTTAGCTCCTCAACCTGTTCACCAATCTCTTTTAATTCAGTCTTTCTCTTGAGGAAGCCATGAGTTTTATTTATATTTCTCGCAACTCGAACCCAATTTGATCCGAGCCAGATTCCATCTTTGGTTACAATTGATTCATATGACCGAAGATCTGATTGAAAGGATAGTGCTTCCTTCAAGTGCTCAGCCTTGAAAACATTTGCAGCCGCCGATAAAGAATAATCACACTGAATGACTTCGTTCAATCTTGGGAGGCTAATTTTTAGATTATCTTGCTCTTCAATTCGGATTTTAGAGTCGATCACACTTATTTCACCCGAATCAAATGTTTTCAACTGGTCGACTTTACCTTCAAAATTAGATACAACAAGCCCGCTCAAATAATTTCCTAGTACAATCTCGACAGCCTCTTCCCAACCTTCTGTAACCCGAAGAGAATCAGCAAGTTGTGAGTAATTCCACTTAGACTGAAGTAACCATTTTTGCTTCTGTTCGTTACTATGGAGTGAACTTTGCAATGCTTCAAGAGCGGTGCCACGTCCAATCAATACCTGATAACTCTCTCTCAACCCATTCAATTCCTCTTCTAATTGATACTGTAAACACCTTTTTTCTTCAATGTCATTCGCAAGCTGAGCTCTTTTATCTTCATTACCTCTCTGCGCAGCAATTTGCTCGCAGAGCTTCGTCTTTAGTGTTTGCATTTCATTTTGCTGAAAATCTAGCTGAAAGCTACTAATTTCCTTTTGAAGTTGGCTTTGTCGTTGAAACAGGTTAGCAATTCTTTTCTCCAAGTCATGAATACGGGATTGCTGAACCTCAAGTTGTTTTAGGGGCTCGGCTCGGCGTCGATGATAGACGTCCGAACGCTCTTGCCACTCTTTTATGGCAGCCTGCACCGACTCAATCTCCAAAGAAATCGATTTCTCGTCCTCTTCAGCAACTTTTAAATTTGGCAAGACCTCAGCATACTCTAAATCTAATTCTTCAGCGCGTTGTTGATCTTTAATCAAGTGCTGCTGAGATTCATCAATATTCCCTGTAATCAAATGAAGCTCTCGTTTTAACTCTTTTTCTCGCTGTAACTGATGTTGAATCTCTTGCTCTTTTCGAGTAACTTCACCATTAGTTTGAAAGAAATAAATTTGTTTTTTTTCAACTTCATCAGAGTAGTCCAAAAGCTCAAGTCGAAAGCGCTCAATTCTCGAATCTAACTCTTTTTGGTTAGCTAACAGTCTGGATTTTTCAACCTCCAACTTATTGATTTCACGATTCTTATGTTTAATATCTTCGTCCATAGAACGCCATCTAAGCACTTTTACCTGAATCTGTTTGTGACGCTCTTTTTCTCTCAATTCAGTATATTTTTGCGCCGACTTTGATTGTCGTTCTAATCTCATTAACTGTCGATGCAATTCTTCCCTCAGATCGGAGAGGCGCTCCAAGTTGTCATGCGTGCGTGCTATTCGGTTTTCAGTATCTCTCCGTCGGTCTTTATATTTAGAAATACCAGCTGCTTCCTCAAGAAGAAAACGTAATTCATGTGGTTTTGCATCAATTAATCGAGTTATAGTGCCTTGTTCTATGATCGCATAACTCTTCGGCCCCAAACCAGTCCCCAAAAACAAATCAGTAATGTCCTTGCGCCGACAAAGCTTCGAGTTCAAAAAATATTGCGCTTGCCCATCACGATTCAGGGTGCGACGTACGACAATTTCACTGTATGCAGAAAGTTCTCCTTTCAAATGGCCCTCAGAATTATCGAACACCAGTTCTACTGATGCTTGACCCACCGGCTTTCTTGCTCCAGAACCATTAAATATGACATCTACCATGGAATCACCGCGCAAGTTTCGCGCTGATGACTCCCCTAGCACCCACCGTGCAGCATCAATCACGTTTGATTTTCCACATCCATTTGGGCCGACTACGGCACAGATTTCACTAGGAAAGTAAATCTTCGTTGGATCTACAAAGGATTTGAAACCTGAAACTTTGATTAGTTTTAATCGCATCAGTACTCTTTTTTAATACTTCAGTTCTTCTTTTCCCTGTTTGCTAGACTTGCCAGAAATCGATGTCATGATCCGTTATCATCCTTAAAAATTATAAGCTATTGAGGGGCTTACCCATTTTAGGCCGTCTGACTCTAATCACGGCTTTGCTGATTAATCGTTACAATAAGCGGTAGCGGCTCATTTACAAGATCTATCGAACGTGACCTGAGCTCTAATTTTTTTTCTGTAAGAGAACCTCTCCCCTGACCATACATTCGGGCGACCACCTCCAGATGTCTGAGATCTGATGCCAATTGTGAAGGATCCAATAAATCTATATTTGAAAACACTACATTAGCAGGTAAGGACGTCAATCTCACACTTTTAGCCATCAACGGCACATCCGAGGCACCAGCTTCAAATACTAACAAAAATACCTCATCGCTAGAAGAACGCACAAAAATATTTCCCAAGCTAAAATCGATTGTACTTGCGTTTTTAGCCTGGCGCTCCTTGAAACCGAAAGGCCCATCATCTCTGGAACCCTCGGTCGAGTGACTTTCAACTGGGACACTCAAGGCTATTGTTGCTCTCTCAATACCTTTTTGCATTGCAATCACATCTTCGCTATTGTCATCCAAACCTACTTTCGCCTGTTGCCAGAACCTTATTGCATCCAAAAACCTTTTTTCCGTGAAGGCCTCTATACCTTTGAGTCCTAAAACTCTTGAGGACTCTGGATCTGAGATAAACGCAGCTTGGATCGCTTCGATTACTCTATCGGTCAAAAGGCTGCCATCAGCTAGGAATAATACTTCGGCATAATCTGCTAATATATAGCTATTGTTAGAATCCAAAGCCAATGCGGAAGCATAGTAATCAACTGCATCTCGATATTCTAAATTGCGCTGAGCAAATTTTGCTAACAACAACCAGTAATGTATATTCCTCGGCCGCTCCTTGACCCTTTCCTTTATAAGGGATACAAGAACATCAATATCATCGCCGTTAGTAATATCAGTCTCATCTCCTATCGAATAGCGAGAAAGGATATTAAAAATCCTCTGATCTTTCTCACTGCCAAGATATGAATACATAAAATACACAGAAGTAAATAATGCGACAATTACCAGAGGGACTATCCTAAGACTATTGTTATGACGGTGTGTAACAACAACATCCTCAGTCTGATTTAACAATATCCGACGCGCATCCAATATGAGGTCTGAAAACTGACGTTCAGATATTGCGCCGATTTGAAATTGGTTTGCAAAATAACGACACTGACTCTCATACAACCTGTTGTTCGTCTCTTCCCTTTCTAAGTTATTGAAATTTTCTGGAGCATGGCGTCCAGCTAACCACGGAAAAATGATAAATGGGATGGACAACAACAACAAATATAATGAATCCAAGTCGACCTCTGTCTATTCTTTCTTGAAGGTTTCTGAAACCTCACCCGATCCTGATTGATGAAGATGAGGCTGATCTCCCACCAAATGCTTGTCACTCGTTGGCGAGCTACTATTTAATCGCTGAACAAATAAAAGCACACCAATCGCAATCAAAATAAAAAACAAAGGTCCGACCCACAGCAAAAAGGTGTGATAGCCGACCACAGGTCGGTAAAGGATATATTCTGTGTATCGCTCAGTCAGATAAGATTTAATCTCTTCATCACTCTTACCTGTCTTCAAGAGTCGCTGAATTTGATCTTTTAAATCAAGTGATACTGTCGAGTGAGAGTCTTGTAAATTTTGATTTTGACATTTTGGACACCTAAGCTCCTGAATTAAAGTGACGTATCTCCTTTCGAGCGCAACATCAGTGAAATCAGAAGAGCTCGTTTGCGCCGAAACAACATCAACATGAAAAACAAAACAACCCAAAACAGCATAGTTGCACGCTAGAAGATAATAGAATACACGACCTTTTTTACCGGGCATAATTTTACTCCCCAGAATCTGAATAATAATGAGAGAACTCTTTTTCCCACACCTTTTGGTCTAATATGCCAACTCGCCGGTGCAAGATTATTCCTTGCTTATCAATTAGAAAAGTCTCTGGAGCACCAGAAACACCAATATCTAGTCCCAATGAACCCTCTTCGTCAAAAATAATTACCGAATAAGGGTTTCCCAGCCTTTCAAGCCAAGCGATCGCCGCCTTGCGGTTATCTTTATAGTTTATACCAATAATTTTGATGCCGTTTGAGGCTAGCTTTTGTAGATAAGGATGTTCCAATTTGCAGGCATAACACCATGTGGCCCAAACGTTGATTAGAGCCAAGGCTCCGCTCAAATCCTCAGCAGACAAATATTGATTATGTGCACTTAATTTTGTCAAAGAAAATTCAGGGAATGGCTTTCCTATGAGTGCAGAAGGTAACTTTCCAGGCTCTCGCTCAAGAGCGGACCACAATAGGATTGCAATAGCGAAGAAGACCATCAGCGGAGCAAAAAGAATGATTCGCACGGAAGTCAGATCTCTGAAGCAGATTGTACTGATAAGTTCGCGCGATCTTGCGAGCAAATTTTACGTCTTCGATAGCGCCTATCTAGGACGGCAAGTAGTCCGCCTAGTGAGATCATTGCCCCCCCCAACCATATACACCTTACAAATGGCTTTACATGAAGTCTGATTGCCCAATGATCATCATCTAATGGTTCTCCCAGCGAAACATACAAATCTCTCAGTAGACCTGGGTCAATTGCGGCCTCCGTCATGGTCTGCGGATTAGAAAAATAGTGGCGTTTTTCTGGATTAAGGGTCACTATTTCTCGGCCTTCCTTTGAAACAATAATCTCTGCTTGAGTAAATGAAAAGTTGGATCTTCGATCACGCTTTATATCAGAAAAATAAAATGTGTACCCTCCGAGGACGGCATAATCGCCTATACCCATCTTGACATCTCGCTGAATTCCCGATGCAGCATATAAACCAGCTCCCAAAACAGTTATTGCAACTCCCAAATGAGCTAGAACCATCCCATAGTAGCGAACAGGTAAGAGAGTAAAACTTGACGACTTGATTTTGTCTCTAAAATCTTTAAGAATCATCACAAAAACCCAAGATACACATGTCAGTGTGACTATCGCTAAAAGTGAGTTTCCCTTTTCACCCACCCAATAGGAAAGCGTTGTCGACCCAATGAGGCCCAAAAGCAGACTCAATAAAAGCGGTTGCATTAACCGACTTGATACAGCCTTAGTCGATACATTTCCCCAGGATGAGCGCATGGCGAGGGGGATAAAAATCAACAAGACAAAAGTTAATGGCACAAAAAAGAAATTGAAGTAAGGAGGCCCCACAGAAATTTTACCGAGTCCAAAAGCATCAGATATCAATGGATACAAAGTTCCCAAAAGAACCACTGCAACCGCGACTGTGAGGATAAGATTATTGATTAAAAGGAATGTCTCTCTTGATGTGCCTGAGTATGATGATGTAGACATCAAAACTGGTCCACGAATCGCAAACAATGCCAGCGTACTGCCAACAACTATTGATAAAAAAAGCAAAATATATATACCCCGCTCAGGATCACTTGCAAAAGCATGAACTGATGTCAAGACTCCGGACCGAACTAGAAATGTTCCCAATAAGCTCAGTGAAAAGGCAAAAATTGCCAGCAAAATGGTCCAACTACGAAAAACACCCCTCTGTTCAGAGGCAATAAGGCTATGTATTAATGCAGTGGTAACCAACCAAGGCATTAGGCTAGCATTTTCTACTGGATCCCAAAACCACCAACCTCCCCATCCCAGTTCGTAGTAGGCCCACCAGCTTCCCAAAAATATTCCTATAGTTAAAAAACACCAAGACGCAATGGTCCATGGACGACTCCAATTCGCCCAAGCACTATCAAACCTTGATTCCAACAGCGCTGAAATAGCGAAAGCGAAGGGAACTGCTAGCCCAACATACCCAAAGTACAAGAGTGGTGGATGTAGAATTAATGCAATATCTTGTAAAAGAGGATTCAAATCTTGACCATCGATTGGCGGCAATGGAAAGGTCCGTTCAAACGGATTAGATGTAAATAACAGAAAAAACCCAAACCCTACTGAGATTAGCCCCAGAATCGCAAGAGTTCGGGATAAAAATTGTAACGGAAGCCGACTACCGAAAAGAGCCACGGCGGCAGTCCACATAGATAAAATTAGCACCCAAAGCAACAATGAACCCTCGTGCGCAGACCACACCGCGCTAAATTTGAAGTATATTGGCAGTAAGGTATTGGAATTCTGGGCTACGTATCGAACCGTAAAGTCGTCGCTCAAAAATGCATTTGATAAACACAAAAATGCAAGAAAAACAAAAAACAAATTTCCGCAAGCTAATGAGCGTCCCATTTGCATCCACCTGACTGTGCCAGTGTATGACCCTGCAAGTGGAAGAAGAGCTTGAACAAATGCGAGACAGGACCCGATAATGAGAGCTATGTGGCCCATCTCAGGGCTTAGGAAAACATTCATGTTTAAATTTACCTATATCCCCTGATTTTCATACATTTCAGCTATTTCTGGAGGTGTATAATTTTCATCATGTTTAGCCAAAACTTGAACGGCATGGAGTGTGTTTTGGTCGTCAATCTTGCCAGTAACGACTGTGCTCTGACCTTCACTAAATAAATCAGGAAGAATTCCTTCATATGTTACTTTGACGCTATGCAAGCCGTCCGAAACGAGGAATTCAATCGCCAAGGATTGTTGAGCACGTTTTAGACTTCCCACAACCACTTCACCACCGGCGCGCAACGAGACACCCAACGGGGCTTGTCCGATTGCAATTTGAGATGGTGTATAAAAAAAATTTGCATTTTGTCGGAGCATATATGCAATAAGAGCAGTGGCTACTGAAGTGGAAATTAAAATGAGACAGATCCACTGCATTCGCTGTTTTCGTAGGGGATGCATCATTTTTTAACTTCCGCATTCCGCAATGATCTCGACTCAGTTTTCATACCTAGTTCTATATTTCTTAAAATCCGACTATGCGATAAAATAGGAAGTAGAACCAAAATTAAGAAAATTAGAAGCGAAACCGAGACAGCAGTCCAAACGAATACTCCATGTCCGTCCATATCAATTAATTCATACAACGAGGAAAACTGCATTCTCATTATATCACCCCGACTTTTCCTGTCTTCGCACGCAAAGGTCTTTGACCCAGCTGGTAGCTTGCTCGTGATAAAGGATTTCAGCTCTCAAAAACAGACAAATAGTAAGCGCATAGAATAAATAAAAGCCTACAATCATGACCAAAAGCGGCTGTAACATATCGATATGGATTGTGGATTCCGATGTAAGTTTCAAGGTGGCGGGTTGATGTAATGTGTGCCACCAATCAACGGACTTATATATGATCGGCACATTAACGGTCCCTACTAAAGCGAGAATTGCACCATTCTTTTGGCCATATTCTTTGTTATCGAAAGCCCTTATCATTGCCATCACGCCAAGGTAGAGAAACAGTAAAATTAACATTGATGTCACGCGGGCATCCCAAACCCAATAGGTGCCCCACGACGGTCTTCCCCAAATGGCTCCAGTGAATAATGCCAAGAAAGTCATAGATGCTCCGATTGACGCAGCGGATTTCATAAACCAAAATGATAATTTTGTTCTCCATACCAATCCGACTGCACCAGCAACTGCCATGAAATAATACCCTGCTAACGCAAGGAAGGAAGATGGCACGTGAATATATATAATTCGAAAACTATCGCCTTGACGAGCATCAGGAGGCGCTATCAAAAGACCCCAGAACAATCCTACAGCTAAGAGTGTCACTGAGATCAAGAGAAGCCAGGGAATTGCCTTACCACTGGTGCTGTAAAAGAATTTCGGCGAACTGAGCCTGTACAGCCACTTAAAACTTAAAAAAGATCGAATCAAAAAAACTACCCTCAAAATAAAGGTGTGGAACGAAAAATCGCAGCAACAACAATCGGACAGATCGCAGTCGCTAGACATAAAAAAGTTCCCATTACTGCAAGAGGGAATAACCAATCCATTCCACTGATTGCGAAGTCAATTGTTGCAGTGCCGAAAATTATTATCGGCATATACAGTGGAATCACTGTAATCGGCAACAAAAAACCTCCTCTCCCCAGCGATACAGTCAACGATGCACAAACTGAGCCAGCTAAACTTAAATAAGCACTGCCAATTACGATGCTTAATATCATGGGTATATATCCGTCAGCTGGAAGCGATAAAACGAAAGCCATAATCGGTGAGGCAAGTGCCATAGGCACTCCAGTCATGACCCAATGTGCTACAAGCTTCCCAAATATGGGCTGGGTCAAAAGTTGTGGCGATATAAGCAATTGCTCCAAGGATCCATCTTCATAATCGAACGTAAAAATCCTCTCTAACGACATCAAAGAAGCAAGCAGGACCATAATCCAAACGATTCCGGGTGCGATACTGCTATGAGAGGCTGAATCCGGAGGAAGCGCTAGTGGAATAAGCGATACCCCCATACACATGAATACAATAGGAGCTATTGTGGCCTCGAACGTAGACCTTGCCATAGAAAGCTCTCGGAGGAAATACGCGAAAAAACCAATATCGTGCCGTGTCTGCGAACTCTGCATATCAATGACACCAAATTGTCATGTCAATCTTACGAATGTTTGATAACCTCAGATCTTGATGACCAGTCATCAAAACACTTCCATTCTGCTTCAAATGCCTCTCAATTAATTTTTCTATGATCGACACCCCAGAAAGATCCAGCGAAGAAAATGGCTCATCCAAAAGCCACAACTTTGCATCACTCAAAATTAGTCTTGTTAAAGCAACTCTTTTAAGTTGCCCCGCTGATAAACGATAACAAGGTAAACCGCTGACAGAGCTCAGACCCATTTCATCCATCGCCTCAAAGATATGCTGTCTTTCTCTTGTCGAAGAGGCCGTCCAATAAAGATTATCTAGAGGGCTCAAAGCTAATTTCAAGGCCAATTGGTGTCCAATAAAAATTATATTGCTTAGGTATTTATGCCTATCAGCATAGATATTTTCACCATAAGTGCTGACAAGGCCTTGTTGAGGTTTGATTAGGGAAGTCAAAATACGCAGGAGTGTGCTTTTCCCACAACCATTCCTGCCTTGTAGCAAAAGTAGTTCACCCTCACTCACAAAAAAATTAACCCCACTAAAAATGGTGCGTTCATTTCTCTCGAATGCGAGGTTCTCCACTCGTAACACTTTATCATTAAATTTCGTCAAACTCAGTATGCTCATTAAACAAAAAGGGCGATGTAAAAAATTTATCAACGGGGATCATGTTAGCAAAAATATTTATAAATTTTCTTTCATAAAAATTCCAAAATAATAAGCTCAGAGTTTACTACATATACGAGTGCCTCTACTATTAGGAGCGTGAGGCGCGCGTAGTCAAGTATAAGATAGGGAGTGTGTGCCCAAATTTTCGGGCTTGCCCAGATGACCCTATACAAATATGAAGGAAATAATATAGTGAAATTTTATCGTGTCGGCGGAGCTGTAAGAGACAAATTGATAAATTTTCCGAGTAATGAAAATGATTGGGTCGTTGTAGGTGGCTCTCCAAAAAAAATGATTGAACTTGGCTTTCGTCCAGTCGGAAAAGATTTCCCCGTATTTTTACATCCAACTAGCAAGGAAGAATATGCGCTTGCACGAACCGAAAAAAAGACTGGTGTAGGCTACCATGGCTTCACTTTTTATTCATCTGCCGAAGTAACACTGGAAGATGATCTGAGACGCAGAGACCTCACCATGAATGCAATCGCGGAGACTTCGGAGGGGTGCCTCATAGATCCATTTCATGGTCAAAAGGACATCAGAAAAAAGAAAATAAGGCACGTGTCGAAAGCATTTCGTGAAGATCCTGTCAGAGTCCTTCGTACAGCGCGTTTTGCGGCACGCTACTATCATCTGGGTTTTAGTGTTGCCAAATCCACAATTGAAATCATGCATGAGGTAGCATCGAGCGGAGAACTCAGCTTTTTGGTTGCTGAGCGCGTTTGGAGGGAGACGGAAAAGGCCTTAGGTGAAAAAAATCCCCACATATACTTTAAGATTTTGCGTGAGTGCGGAGCGTTAAAGTTTCTCTTTCCAGAATTGGACTCCATGATAAAAATAGCAGAAGATTCTAGCTCCAACAAAATGAATTTATCTATTCAAAATCCTCTAGACTCGCTGATGAACGCAGCTCAATTATCCGAGAAAATAGTTATCCGATTTGCAGCAACTTTTGCCCAGATTTACCAAAGAACTGAAGAATATGACGTACAACTGAGTTTAACCGAGAAGAAAGCATTGGAGTCGCGACTGGCAGATGTATGTGATCAATTAAAAGTCCCCAGTAAATTTAGGAGACTTGCATTAATTGCACACCGGAACCAAAAATTACCTCAAACAATCCATGAGATTAGTTCGGAGGAAATACTGAAGATTTTACTTAGTGTAAATGCCACTCAATCAAACGACGATTTAGAGGACTTACTGATTTGCTTAGACGCTATAACAAAATCAGGTCATCCTTCCCGGGCGTCTTCCTTCTTGAGAGCAACGCAAAAAATAGTGGCCAATCTTGACGTATCAGATATAATTAATCTTGATTTGAAAGGTGATGAAATTGGAGATGTTATAAGAAACAAACGTCTCCAAGCCGTTGACGAATGCAAATTAGCTTTTCATTTTTGACCAGTTAAATAAGAGATCACTCTTAATGTTCGAATCAAAAAATAATCAGGTTATTCTCGTAACCGGCGCCGCCAAACGTATTGGTTCTGAAATAACAAACTTGTTCCATGCAAGAAATTTCAAAGTAATTATCCACTACAACAAGTCTGCGGTTGAGGCCAACCTTCTTTGTGATAACTTAAACACAAAACGCAAAGAAAGTGCTTGGTTGGTGCAAGGTGATTTGAATGAACCTATCTGCATTAAAAGAATTATTAATCTGGTTGAGTCAGTCGGACGAATTGATGTTCTCGTAAATAACGCCTCCAGCTTTTATCCGACTGCACTAGAGGACGCAAATGAAAGTCATTGGAATGATCTGATGAACTCCAACCTTAAAGGCCCATTCTTCTTAAGCAAGGAACTAGCGCCTTTACTGCGAAAAAGTAATGGTTCGATAGTAAATATTTCCGATATGCATGCTAGACAGACGCTTAAAGAACATTCCATATACACAATTGCTAAAGCCGGCAATATTGCAATGACCAAGTCTTTAGCCCTTGAACTTGCGCCTGAAGTGCGAGTAAACAGTGTAGCTCCGGGAGCAATTTTATGGCCAGAACACGAGAAAGACGACAAGCTTAAGCATGATAAAATTCTTGCGTCTATACCAATTGGCCGACTTGGGGCAGAGTCTGATATTGCAGAGACAACGTTTTTCTTGTCAAATATTGCAACATACGTTACAGGGCAAACGATCACAGTTGACGGAGGCGCTTCAGGTAGCCTTCTTTGATCCTTCTTGATCAAAGATTTAATAAAAAGCTTAAACAATTTAACAAATACTGATTTGTCTTCCTCGCCAGTTAAAGTTCACCCTCCAAAGGTCCTGAGTGTCCTTATCAAAGATTTTCCAATGATTGGAATAAGTTAAGCCGGTACAGGGATGGATACAATCTGGAGCAATCTCGGCCAGTGGTAATAATACAAACGCATTCTCAAGAATCTCCGCGCGAGGCAGCCTGATGCCATCAACATCACCCCAGCGGTCATGAACGCATAAGATATCTATATCCATTGTCCGATCTGAGAATTTTGGTGCGCTCCTATCTCTTTTAAGTGCGTCCTCAATTATTTTAAAGACATTCAAAAGCTCATTTATGGGAAGATGGGATTGGATGGATACCGCTAGATTTAGAAAATTTTTCCCCTGAAAACCTAAAGATTTACTCTCGTACACTGAAGAAATAAGACATAATCCGAACTGCTGCTCCAAGGCATCCAAAGCAGCATGGATGTTTCTTGGGGCATCAATATTGCTTCCAAGACTCAAATAAATCAGGGACAAAGAATTTTCTCTCCTCGCTCTATAATTATACCCACGTCCTTTGACCCCCTAAGAGCACCAGGTTTGCTGACCCGTAATCTTAGCCAAGTTACTGAAAACTCGGCGAGGATAAGCTTTGCGACCTCCTCAGCCATTCGCTCAACCAAAAAAAATTCACTCTCCTGTATAAACTTAATAACTCTTTTCGAAATAGCTTTGTAGTTGATCGCAAATTGAATATCATCAGTTTCTGCGGCTTTGCGAATATCTGTTGCCATTTCGATATCGAGACTCACAACTTGCTTTACCTCCCTCTCCCAATCAAATATGCCAATCACAGTCTCTATTTGAAGATCTGATATGTAAACTATGTCCATTGATTGTCAAGCTCCCAAAAGAGATAACTGAGAAATTGGCCATCGCGGCTTTACAGCGATAGATAGGCTACTAGATTCTCCTGCGAGTAACCGCTGACATCCAGCATAAGCGATCATTGCCCCATTGTCGGTACAAAATTCAGGTCTTGCATAAAAAACTGACGCCCCGATGTCTAACGTTGCCTTATTAAGCTTTTCACGTAATCTGGCGTTAGAAGCCACACCGCCAGCAATTACTAACTTCGACAACCCCTCTGATTCGAGCGCCCTTAGGCTTTTCACGACCAACGTATCGACTATCGCCTCTTGAAGTCCCGCACAAATATCCGCGATTGTGCCAGGTTGAGGTAGGCCTCCCGATTCACTATTATCTAGGACTAAATTTTTAGTATGAGTTTTTAACCCAGAAAAGCTAAAGTCAAACCCTGGGCGATCAGTCATTGGACGCGGAAAATTAAATCGAGTCACATTCCCAGATTGAGCCATTCTCGAAATTTCGGCTCCTCCGGGATAACCTAAGCCCATTAACTGGGCTATTTTATCGAATGCCTCCCCCGCTGCGTCGTCTCTAGACTCTCCAATTATTCTATATTTCCCAATAGCCTCTGCGTACACCAGTTGGGTATGCCCTCCTGAAACGAGGAGCGTTATGAACGGAAACTTTGGAGGGTTATTCTCTAACATTGGCGCCAATAAATGGCCTTCCATATGATGTATGCCCAATGCTGGAATTTTCAATGCAAAGGCCAACGATGATGCCACCCCAGCTCCAACCATTAGAGCGCCAGCTAACCCTGGGCCTCTTGTATATGAAATTGCATTCAAATCAGTCTTTTCAAGAGAAGCATCTCTTAAAACTAAAGATATTAAAGGCAATATTTTTTTTACGTGATCGCGGGAAGCAAGCTCTGGAATTACTCCACCAAACTCAGAGTGAATAGGTGCCTGAGAGTAAACACGGTTTGCTAATAATCCAGCCTTACTATCGTAAAGCGCAATGCCCGTCTCATCACATGAGGTTTCAATTCCTAAAACGCGCATTTCTATAATTTCCGCCAATTACTGTTAATTTGTAATACTTACTCTCAATTAATTAGTGTTCAAATTTTGTGACTAAGCTTATTGAGCACTAAAATTGTCTATATTAACTTTCATTATCTCACAAACTTAAGCCTTGGGATCTTTGCATGATAAAAAATACTCGTTATAATCGCCCACTCTTTTAAATAAAACTGACATTTCCACATGAAATGGTTCACAGACAGGAAGACAATTCAATGCCAAGCGTGCGAATAAAAGAAAATGAGCCCTTTGACATAGCGCTTCGCAGGTTCAAAAGGTCTTGTGAAAAAGCCGGGATACTGGCAAAAGTAAGAAGTTGTGAATTTTATGAGAAACCAACATGGGAACGAAAACGAAAGGCAGCTGCAGCGGTAAAAAGGAATCAAAAAAAGGTCTCCAGAGAATCTAGGAAATTCACAAGACTCTATTGAATGTAGGGACACTGCATTACGTTAGCTAGTTGAATTTTAAGTTTAAGCGCCGTGTAACCATTTCAACTTTTTCCTGCCACCGGGTACGCTATGTTCAACCCAGATGTAATATGTGTGTCAACTAAATGTCCGGACTTATACCACAGCATTTCATCGACGATCTCCTATCTCGCATTGACATCATTGATATTATCGGAACAAGATTAAAACTTAAAAAAATTGGTAAGAATTACTCAGCATGCTGTCCTTTTCACGATGAAAAGACACCTTCTTTTTCTGTAGCACAGGATAAGCAATTTTATTACTGTTTCGGATGTAGCAAGGGGGGCAGTGCACTGAACTTCATAATGGAATTTGACAAAATCGATTTTGTAGCCGCTGTAGAGGTGCTATCTGCAATCGCCGGAGTTCAAGTACCATCAACACAACTTAGTCTAAAAAACGAGGACGAAAAACGAAAAAGCTTATATTTTACTCTTAAGCAATGTGACAATTTTTATCGGCTTCAGTTACGAACCCATAAATATTCAGCTAAAGCTACGAGCTACTTAAAACAGCGTGGTTTAAGCGGTCAAATTGCAGCAAAATACGGTATCGGTTTTGCCCCCCCCGGCTGGGATAATCTTCTTCTAAATGTGGGATTGGACACACAAACAAAAGGTCTCCTAAATGAATCTGGGATGATTATCAAAAAGAAGGATGAAAGCAAGCTATATGATCGTTTTCGTAATCGCATCATTTTTCCAATTCGTGATAATCGAGGACGTACCATTGGTTTTGGCGCACGCGTTATGGATGGCAGCAAACCTAAGTACATAAATTCCCCAGAAACACCCATATTCGTAAAAGGTCGAGAACTCTATGGACTATACGAGGCTCGAAGAGAATTAAAAAACATGCCCAAACTTCTTTTAGTAGAGGGGTATTTTGATGTAATAGCGCTCGCCCAACATGGTATAAAGAACGCTGTGGCCACTTTAGGGACATCTATTAGCAAGCACCATCTTGAAAAGATTTTTCGTAATACTTCAGAAATAGTATTTTGTTTTGATGGAGATATCGCCGGACGCGCTGCTGCCGTTCGCGCTCTGAATACCACATTAACAGAACTCCATGACGGTTTAACTGCCCGCTTTCTTTTCTTGCCCGGGGGTCATGACCCTGATAGCTTAATTCGAGACCGCGGTAAAAGATTTTTTATGAATTTAATTGAGTCATCTCTACCGCTATCTGAATTCTTTTTCACTCAAATGATGAATGGAATAGACCTCAACTCGGCTGATGGAAAAGCAAAATTCAGTAAATTATGTGCCCCACATATCAATAAAATACCGCATGGTGTCTTTAAACATCTCATGCTAGAAGAGCTTGCTCAAAGAACAGGAGTACCAACGGACGACTTAAAGTATTTAATAACCGAGAATAACGGAAATAATTCCGAGTACGACAGTGCAATTGGAGGCTCAATGGACCCAGCATCAACAGGAACATTCGCGAACAACAGCATAGAGACAATATATGAAACGACACAATTAAAAGCACCTAATCAGAAACCAAAGAGAAAACTAAGATTAGCGCCGATTCATTACCTCACTGGATTACTGATCAATTACCCAACTCTCTCAAAACATATCCACGACGTGTCAATACTTCAACAATCCGAAAACAACGAAATTGATATATTCGTGCGGTTACTAAATTTTATCAGAAAACATCCCGACTATAGCACTTACCAAATTTTGGCTTATTGGACAAGTGATCTCGAACTCAAAAAAGATGTCGATTACTTGACTAGTTTTACACTTGATGACATGTACAGTGCATCCTACGATACAAAAAGGCGGAATGCGGACGAATTCTGCGATGCATTTGACCACGTTTCTAAGGAACTTTTTTCTACTCTGCCCCGTGTAAAGCAGGCGCAAGTCATATTAAACCGTGAGCCCCTTCGAGAAGGGGATGTAAAACAGTTGTATAAAATACTTTTCGAACTGTCCGACGAGTATCCCGAAAAAGATATAAAAAAAGATATAAAACATAAGCTTGTAAGTACCAAAAAAATGGGCACCAAGACAAAATAGTCTGAGACACCTAGTAACAATTCAGCTATACTGTCGCGCC